>CEPQ01054333.1_pt1 | contig 34953 bp, 37 predicted proteins | sample 530411 | NCBI WGS metagenome assembly CEPQ01 (sample SAMEA2620039, study PRJEB7988) | marine metagenome | isolation source: saline water (ENVO:00002010), including
CCCGCGGGTTCTGTGAATTCAGCTAACAGCGTTGGGGCACCGTTCGCCAGCCGCGCAAAGGGTCTGGCGGTTCTGCCCAATCGTTTCAAAGTGTCCGAATTGAATGACTGCTTCATCGGTGGCTCTGGCGTGGCCGTGCTGTCAGCTGAGAGAGCCAAGGTCATCTCTGACAAGATCAGCTGCGTGGGGCCAAACGGCGAAATCTTCGAGGGTCCGATCAAGGCCTATGGCGTCGACCTGGACGGCATGGAAGGAATTTCCGGCCGAGTGGTAACGAAGCAAGGCTCGATCTTAGCAAAAGCTGCACTGGCCGGCGTTGCCTCAGGCCTTGGATCTGCGCTGTCACCGCAAGGGATAACGGGCTACAACTCCAACCAGACCAGCGGGCAGCAGGGCATTCAATACGTGAACCCTAGCTTGGTGGCTCAACAGAGTATCTATGGCGGCATTAACAGCGCCACTTCGATGCTGAGCAAGTTCTATCTCGATTTCGCACGCGAAATGTTCCCCGTAATCGAGATCGACGCGGGAACGCGCATCACCTGGATTCTCAAAGAGAGCCTGGACCTGACCATGAAAACGAAGTGAGAGACGATATGAAATTCACACCTCTGGCCCTGTTGATGATCGCTTCCGTGCTGACCGGATGCTCATTCGCACCTATCGGCGAGAACACTTTCGAGTGTAATCGCAAATCCAATCCTTCCGCATACTGCCGGTCCTTCAAGGCCTTGGAGAAGAGCACCAACGGCGATCTTCCCGAAAGCCGATTCGATATCGAATTCAAAATGAGTGACTACGACAAGGCCACAGGCATTGCGCCGACAGATCAAGAACAGGGCGCGGTCGCCGGCGTCACTCCAGTGGCTGGGGGTGCTTTGCCGCACAACGCCTCCAAACAAGGTGGCCGCCTTGACGGACTCAACGGCGTCGAGGGCATGCCAGTGCGCAGAACTCCGGTCGTACAGCGCACTTGGATCAAGAGCTTCGTAGACGATAACGACATGCTGCAAGGTAGCACGCGTGTCTTCAAGGAAGTGCAGGGGGCCACATGGAGCGGCTTCGAGTCCGCAGGCAAGAACGGGGGGGCGGGCCGCCCCGTGAAGCCCCATCGCGCCCAAGCTACAACAAATAGTGCTCCCGCGCCGTCCGACAGGCCCGAGCAAACAGATTTCAGTCAGCCATCGGCGGGTGACGAAACAGGGTTCCAGCCCCCTGCAACTGGCTCTTCCATGCCGCAATAAAACTTCGTTTCAATCAGAAAGGTAACTCACCATGAAAGCACTCCCGGAAGTTCAATTCTCGCCCAACAACACTGCGATGCGAGCCATTGCCTATGCTGCCCCTGCACTGATCCTCATGTGTGCTGCGGCTATGAATGGAGGTTCGTTGACCGCAAGTGCGTGGGACAGTTTGGTGACGTCCCTGCGTGGCATCCTCTCTTCCACGTGGGTCATCGTTCTGCTGATGATCGTTCTGATCGCGTGCGTCTGGCAACTGGCGCACGGGGGCGGCTACCGGTCCATCGGCCTGATCATCGGTATCCTGGCCATCGCGCTCATCGGACCTGATTTCGTCACGCAGCTCGCGACTGCAATGCCGGATCAGGTTCAAATGCAGAGCATCGTTCCTGGTGGACCTGCCCCCTCCCTCCACTGACGAACCCCTCCGTCTGCCGGCATTCGCCGGCAGACACTGTCTTCTTCACATACTCACATCATGCAACTTCTCAATTCCGCCCAAGTTCCTGTCAAGGTTGCCAGTCGATTTGTAAATGTCGAATCGTATTTCGAGGGGTCGAACCTGATGATCTCGACCCCGGACAAGTCCCAGTACATAGGGCGGACGTATGAGATGAGCCCCCTCACCGGCGGAGGGCAAGAGGTCGCAACGCTGGTGAAAAGCATCTTCAAAATGGCGAAGGACAATTCGGTACTTCAGTTCACTTTGGTTTCGTATCCCGACGTTGATGCCCCCTATAACTTCGCGCGGGGGAAGATCTACGGTGGCGAAATGATCACCGAGCTCGTTCAGCGCCAAAGCAAACTGATGGAAGATGCGCTGCGTCCAGGCTTTCTGGACGGTGTACCTGCCATCAACAAAAAGCGGCTATTCATTACCCTCCAGACCCCTGCTAAGGCCGTTGATGATCAGGCTGTTGAAACGGAAGTCACAACTCAGGATGAGTTCCTGAGTGGCTTGCATTCGTGCGGTTTTGGTGATGCTCGCCACGTATCAGCAGAGCGCCTTGTCAGCATTTACCGCCATCTGGCCCGTATTTACGAGCCGGCACCAGAAGTCGAACTCGATCCCTTGCTGCCCCTTAACAGGCAAATTTACGGCCCAGGCGACGAATTTAAATTTGACCAGAAGGACTACGCTCTCATTAACGGTGTGTATTGCGGCGCCGTCGTACCTAAGAAGTTTCCTCGCAAGCCAGCGCCTGCGTTGATGAATATCATCATTGGCTCGCCCCTGGTAGACGGCAAGATTGCCGAAGGTGGAGGCGGCCTGCGTCCGAAGACGCCCTTCATTATCAGTACGACGGTTCGTCTGGCCAATCAAAATAAGGAGGCGACGCGCGTTAAGCGTGCGCTCGACTCCCGCACAAAAAACGCCGGCAAGCTCTTTTTCTCCCTTGGGCAGGAGGACAGCCAGCAGGTTGTCCACGATCTATCGAAACTCCAAAAGGCCTGCAACGACGGCACCAATAAATACACGTACACCAGCGTAGTTGCATTTGCGTTTGGCAAAACCAAGCAAGAGATGATCGAGACGCGCACAACCCTGATGGGCGCAATGAACTTTCTTCGCTTCGACGCAAGGCCGGTAATTCATTTGGTCGGCCAGCGGTTCGTCCAAAGTTTGCCAATGAACTTCTCACCGTCCATTGCAGAGAAGCTGGTTGCTGAGGCCATCATGCCCGCTACCGCCGCCGCAACACTGTTACCAATCTATTCTGACTACACGGGGAACGCCGACCTGCGGGGCCGGCATACCGGGATGGCCTTCGTAACAGAGCGCGGCATGGCGTATTACTGGGACATGTTTCGCACAAACACCAACAAGAACGGCATCCTGGCTGGCGCATCCGGAGCTGGTAAGTCGGGTACGGCGCAATACATGATCGAGTGTTCGATCGCGGAAGGCACACCTGTGTATTACTTCGATAACGGCTCTTCCGCGAAGAAGCTGTGCGACTTCATTGATGGTGAATTTAATCAGTTTAGTCTCCGGAGCGACGATATCCCCTCTCTCGTCCCGTTCACGCATTTGGACCAGGAGGGCTTCGACGATCAGAAGGAAATCCTCACGGCGCTCGTGCTCAAGATGTGCTATTTCAATGAAGCGCCTGACGGTGGCGCACGCATCGCAGTCAGTGAGTCCATCGCGGCCGCTTGGAGTAACAAGCAGAACAAAGCTACATTCCATACGGTTCTGGAGTGTCTTGAGATCATCAAGTCGAACAGCGCGATGGACGAGATCAAGAATGAAGTCGTGCTTGCCGCAGCAAATCTGATTCCTCGTCTGAGGAACTTCCTCGAATCGCCCGCGCGAGGCAAATACTTCACAGGCAAATCCACCCTCAACCCATCAAAGCTGTTCGTCGTGTACGAACTGGCCGGCCTCGACGGCGATCCCCACTTGAAACAGTGCGTGCTGTTCCTGGTGATGAATCAGCTGATGGAAATCGTGAAGAACAAACCGGGTCGGAAGGTCATCATCCTCGACGAGGCTTGGCAGCTTCTTAAAGATCCCGGCGCTGCTGAAATCATGGAAGAACTTTACCGCAAGGCCAGAAAGGATGACGGCTCGATCTGGGTGTTGACCCAATCGCCGCGCGACCTGGCGGGATTCAAAACTGGCGATGTCATTCTGAGCCAGTCCGCCTGGAAGGTGGTGATGGCTCAAGAAAGCGAGGAAGTGGAGAAGATTATCAAGGACGGGGTTATGACCGCCTTTGCGAATGATGCGTTCTTCCATCGAACCATCAAGGACGTCAGAACCGTAAAGGGCGTGTATGCCGGACTTCTGATCTGCGGCGAAGATACCTACGAAAGGTGCCGCCTCTATATCGATCCCTTCACGCGTGTGCTCTTCAGCACGGATGGCGAGGAGCGTTCAGAGATCTTCAGGTTAATGAGAGAAGAAAAGATGTCAGCCGTTGAGGCAATCGAACGGTTTACAGGCGACTCCACTCGATCACGGCGTCATTGGCTGAAGCGAATAGTAGATCAGCTTCGCACCACTGATGGCCTTTCCGACCAACAAATCTTCAACGAAATCAAAGGCGTGATTGATGAACAAGCCCACTTCTAAAAATCCGCTGACGATCAAGGTACCTATGTTCGCCGTGTTGGCCTTCTGTGCTGCTGCAGCTTTCGTGGGCCGCGAATCGGCCCCGAAAGCTACCCAGCCGGCAGAGGGCGCGGACATTCCCAAGTACGCGATTGCAGAACGGACGGCGATCATTCTTCAATCGGTCCTCTCACATCCAGGTGAGTCGAAGGATCAGCTGCAAGAGCGGATCAGCGATCCGATCGTCAGTGTCCTGAAGAAGTATACGGATGCCGGCTACATCGTGATTGATGCGGCGCGGGACGAAAACGGAAATTACGTGATCGCTGCCCTGCCTGAAAGCACCAAAGACATCACCAAGGAAATGGCCAGCGCAATTGACCAGGCAGAGCAACAGGCGAAGCTGAAGGATGCCGGAAATGGAAAGTAACCGAAAAATCAAACGACCGTATTTGGCGAGCTTTGTCCTTGTCGTTTCGATGGCCATTCTTTTTTTCGGTCACGGAAAGAAGTTCATCGGGCTTGGACTGAATCTGAATGACGAGTCATGCCTCCCCGAGCTCCACGTGGCCCTTCTCGTCTACACACCGCCTGAAGCGGTACGGAAGGACATGTATCTATTCTGGAAGCCGCAAGGCTCACTGGCATATGTCAAGCAGCCATACGTCTTAAAAAAGGTCGCCGCGGTCGCGGGCGACCACTTGGAAATCAAAGATAACCAAGTGGTCGTCAACGGGAAGGTGGTCGCAAGTGGCTTGGAAAACGCTCCCCTCTACCACACTACCGCCGCTGCATTGCGCAAGGATGAGATCGTGCCCGCGGGCAGCATATTCATGATTGGCACCGCGAAATACTCGAACGATTCGCGCTATTGGGGCTATCTACCGGAGTCTGCAGTGGTGGGTCGTGGGTACCGTCTCTTCTGAATTTCGCATGCGAAATCAAATGAACATCTCTTTCCGCCAAACTTTTCGAATCGTCCTCTGCTTTGGAGCCGCCTTTTTTTGCCAAGCGAAGGCTCAACAACCTGGACAGCCGCTTATCGATGACGCATACGGCGATGCCTTCGTGAATTACCAGCCTTACATTGTCCCTGACGAACAAAAAAAGAAGGCGCCTCCTAATAACAAGCAGGCAGCTCCGCGAACAAATGCCGAGCCCAAGAAAGCGGAACCAGAGAAAGTGACTGTTGCTTGGCTTCGAGAGAACTACCCGCTGCTAGAAGAGCGCGCTGTCAACGATCCCACGGAAGAGAACGTCAAGGCGTACTTGTATGTGAAACGGATCACCATGGACAAGGCGCAACGGTTCTCCGAAAAGGTGACTGAAGTTACGAACCAAGATCCGCTACTGAACGAGAACAATCGGATTCCCTATGCCAGTTCTGGCGCTCAAGCGATCCGAAACGCCAACAGGAATGCTCAAGGGCAGGCGGTTCGTGAGCTCTCCCAAGTAGGCGGCTTGGTGGTCTTTGTAGACGGCGAGTGCAGATTCTGCGCGATGCAGATGCCGGTTATTCAAATGTTGAATCGCGACTATGGCATGGAAGCACTGGTGGTGTCTCTGGATGGAACGAGACCCAAAGGTTACGCCGGCCCGATGAATCGTGACAATGGATTATTTCGAAAACTGGGACTGAAACTGACTCCATCGATCGTATATGTGCATAGGCCTCGCGGATATCAGAACGGGTTAGATCCGAATGAATACAAAATCGTCGCCCAAGGCTTTTATGCACTGGATGAGTTGGCCAAGCAAATAGCGTACGCAGGACATCGAACGAAACTTCTGTCGAAAGCCACGATGGCCGATCTGGATGTATGGGATCGAGGCGTCGCGAGTGTCGAGGATCTGAATGCATTGAAGCTCAATGCTAACGACCCAGAATCTATCAGGCGAGTAGTAGAGCCTATGCTGCTGAAGCAATACTGAAAGGAAGTAAATATGAAAAGAGCTCTCTCGATCTTCCTCACCCTGTTGGTGTTCGTTACGCCACTCGCGCGTGCCGGAATCATGGCTGATCTCAACCAAATGTTTATGTCCAACAGTACGGCACCAACAACCCTCTCAACCCGAGATCGCACAGGGGTGTTCGGGGGAAGCATTGCTGTGCGTCTCCCGATCAAGTCGGTGAACCTCGTTTCATTCGACCCTCCTCGCTTGAACGCTGGTTGCGGGGGCATCGACCTCTACGGTGGCAGCTTCAGTTTTATCAACGCTCAAGCCTTGGTGGCGCTATTCAGAAACATCGCCTCTAACGCCGCAGGCCTGGCATTCAAAGCTGCGATCAAACTCATCAGCCCATCCCTCGACCGGCTCATGACCGAATTTCAATCGCTGCTGCAGGCTATGAACAACCTGGGGAAGAACTCGTGCTCGATGGCGCACCTCATCGTTGACAAAGCCTCTTCGGCTATCTCCGATGCCATCGACGGAGACGGGAACGTGGGGGCTACGAAACGCTCCATGTTCTCTGACGCCGCAGATGCGCTTTCCGGCTACATGGCCGATGCGACCAGCTACTTCAACAGCGTTGGTCGAGTTACGCCGCGCGCTGGCAACCAGGTCACCAAGGCGATCATCGCGTCTGGCTCTGGCGGCATCCTCGGCATGGCAGGCTTGCCAAACTCCGACGGCTCGGTGGATGACGCATCCAACCCGAATTCTTTGAATAACCGCATCCTGATGTCGTTCACGGGATACAGCATCGCTGGTGTGCCATGCGAGGGGCTGAACGAGGACGGCATTCCGACCCAGACGACTTCGACTGCCGGTGCAATTGGAACAAAAATTGAATGCAAGGCACCGGCCATTCTCACGCTGGACGACATGATCCGAGGCGGTGGCACAGGTTCGCCGCGCCCCGACCTGCCGCTGCGTATGTATGAATGCGTGAATCCCAACGGCTCAGGTAACTCGTCTGATGCGGATACCCAACCTTGCACGACCATGCGCGTCAGCATCTACAACTACCAGGGCATCGAAGGTTGGGTAAATAATATGCTTTTCGGCGCGAACGATGGCTCCATCGTTTCTTCCTCTATCGTCGGAATGATGAACGGCGGCGTCAGCTCGAAGTTCTCGGCCTCACAGATTCAGTTCTTGCACCAGGCCGGGCTTCCGGTGCTTGGGCTCATGAGCAAGACTAGCGATCCCAATGTGCGCATCAACATTGCAAATATGCTTAAGCGCCCGATCATCAACTGCGTCGCTGCGGCAATGGGAGTCGCCCTGTACAAGGCGGCTAATGGCATCCAGACGAATAACACCTACCAGCTGGATGACACAGTTATCAAGAACATCGACAACCTGAGACACGATTATCTCGATAAGCAGCGCGAATGCCTGAGCGACAGGTCCCATCTTACTGTGGTCCAGATGCTCAACCTTACCGCAACTCTCAACAGCAAGGCGGCGCAATAATCATGTTCGGCTTACAAACTATCTATATCGCTGATCCGGACCTGACTGTAGCGCGGCAGGTGTTGAACGCTGTGGCAATGATCTGCAAACAGGATGGGATCATTTGGGGCTGCGCCTTAGCAGCGTCCTTGTGGCGCATGTTCGTCATGGCCAACACGGCATCGTTCAAGCATTCTGCGGCAGGATCTATTGCGGGAGAATGGCCGGCGATCTTGATTCCTTTTTTGCTGGCGATGACGCTGACGAACGGCGAACTCAAGAGTGATGTACAAGTTGAGAGTACGGTCAATGGACAGGTGACCGTCGTTTCCAATGTCCCATACATCATTGTTGCAGCGCCCGCGCTGTTCACGACTCTAGGTCAGGACATCAAGGACACGACCAAGACGGCGTACCAAAATTCCGGGTTGGATTACTCGGCAATTTCGGCCGCTGACAATGGCTTCATCAATCCGCTGAAGGTGCTTCTTACTTCGCGCACTGCAATTCTGAAGATGAACTGGCTGAATTCCCAGATCAATTCTCTGATTGGGTCCTGCCTTGCATCGGATGCCGGCTACAACTATTCGGAGGTGGCGCGCCTAGTCACGAACGCCGGCAATACCGGGGCAACCGCGGGGCAGTCGCTGTCCGTATTTGATGCAGCTGGCGACAAGCCTACGTCCATTGGTGCATTGCTCTACCAGGCGTCTCTCAATCAAAACGGTATGGTTCCTGATATTGATGTTGACGGGAATCACCTGGTTACATGTTTTGACGCGGCATACAAGGTAGCCGACAACATCAACAATGCTATCTATTCGCAGGAGTTCTCCAGAGTTGTCCAGGGAGCTGTTAATGCAACAGACCAGCCCAACCCAGCCGCTGACTTTTCGATCGACTCGCTCTCCCGTCAATACCTGGCAGTGCGCACTGCCAACATGACCACCAATATGCTGGCAGGCGGAACCGAGCAGGCGAACGCCGAGTTGATCAATCTCATGTTCACTGAATTGGTCAAGAACGATTTAAATTGTCTGAAGACGGACGGGGCGAACAAGTCAGCTTGTTTGGCAACCGCGATCCAGGCGAACGAAATCGAACGAAACAATATTCAAGCTGCAGCGAATGCCAACGAAAGCCTGATGTATGCCGGGCAGTTCGCGAACATTATTCTCTTCGTTGTGATTGGCTTGGGACCGTTCATTCTGATGTGCATGATGTACGCTGGGCTTAGCGTAAATCGCGCCATGATGACAGCGCTGCACATGATTGTATGGCCGATCCTGATCATGAATGTCGGTGCCGAGATCATCAACGGGATGATGTATAGCTCAGTAGCTTCGTTCATGTCTTCGATCGCACAGAACGGATACATCTCTCAAGCGGCCACCGTTGAAGTCTATAAAAACTTCTCGATGAAGATTGGTACTGCCAGCTTCCTGATGGCGTCCTTGCCGATTTTGATGACAACTATCTTCGGCTTAGGTACGAGTGCTGCGATGGTCCGTATTTCGGACAGCATGGCATCGAGAAGCAATAAAGTTGGCGACGCTGCTGCTCCTGCAGCAATTGATACACCGCCAGTCATTCGCCAGAGCAGTCCGATCAATACGCAACAGGGCATCGGGTTCTTCACCGCCAGTAATGCTGGCTATCTTTCATCGGCCGCGATCAGTTCAGTGCTGGGCGATACTACGGTTTCAGCCGGAAACGCATTGTCGAACGCAAGGTCGCAAGCACACGTCTTATCAGAAGGAAGTTCGCAACTTCAGACATACGAAAACGCCTTCCGCAAAGGACACCGTGAGTCAACCGGGCTTGATCGCTCCACATTCCAGAGGCTGAGCGATGCTTACTCGAAAGAGCTCTCCGCCCTTCAGGGTAGTTCGACAAAGACCGGTGTCGGTGGTATTAGCAGCGATACGACGACTACTGAACTCTCCGGCAGCGTCGGCGGCGAGCTGGGATATGGTGGTGGATCTGTGGTTAAGGCAGGGGTATCTGCTGGCGTTAGCGGCCGAGGAGCTGCGCTGGCCAGCGACACAAGCGACCTTCACAAGGTGAGCGAGAAAGATCGCTCCGAAGCTTTAAGGCGCGCAGCATCTACCGTGCTTGACGAAGGAAAGAGCGTGACCGGCCATCACTCGATCGACGATAGCAGCGAGAAATCACTCGCTAATATCATGGCGACACAGCGCTCTTACAGTGACACGCTTTCTCATGGCCATACGCTGACCGAGACGGCTGAGAACGCTGTCCGCCAAAGCGGTTCGTTCGTAGCCAGCACCCAGAAAATCGATGCCACCCAGTTTGGCCTGCAGAGTAGCGTGAACCCGGCATTCCAGCGCTTCAACCTACTCGAAGGTCGGTCATTCGACACGAGCGCCGCAAATGCGCCCTACCTGGCCCGTGCACGCGCCGACATGCAGCGGGGCGGCATCGATCGCGTTGGTATCAACCAGGACGGACAGGATGCGTTGGTTCGTTTCCGGGCTGCAGCAATGTTGGCGAACGATCCCAATGCAGCTGCCACTGACCGGCTTGCAGCAACGACCTTCCTCCATAGCGGAGTCAAGGCGATGGAAGGCATGGGGCTCGACAATGCGCCGCAAACTGACCTATCCGGGCTGGGCCGCCCGACTGCTGACGCGCTGGCGAATCCATTCGCGCCCAAGGCGCCGGCCCCTGCTTCGCATTACAGAGCGCGGCCGGCAGGCTCGGGGCATAAGCCCGGAACCGCGGATGTGTCCCAACCACGCGGAGGATCGCTGGAAGGGGCCGACGAATTCCGCTCTGACAACGAAAGACAGCGGCAGAAGACGGGAGACCAGGTATTTTCTGAGGTAGATAGGACCATCGCAGCAGGCCCGCAAGGAAACACAGTCACAAGGGCAGGAAAGAAAGCAAAAGATGGTCTATTGGACTGGTAATGCCTGACCAAAGCCGTGCAGGCGAAAGTGTGAGGTGAGACAGGCCGCTCAACCATGAGCGGCCTTTTTTCTTCATCCTTTAGTTTTGCGGCCGACGTCGATCAGCTTCCCTTCATTGCTGAGCTTGAGTCCTGCTGAACGGACATCGGACCCGCGATTCGAAACTCTTTTACGAGGAGGAGACCGTCGGCTCCTGGTTGAACGATCCGGAGAAGACAAGTGCGCGGCTGTGCCTGGGCTGGGCAGAAGAAGCCCTGCAGCGATCACTGGCCGATCAGCTGCACCGAAGGCTATTCCCCGATGAAAGGCCGCTTCCTGCGCGGCCTTTTCCGTGAACGCCTGATGTTTAGCGTCATGCCGAGCAATTTCTGCTGTGAATGTTGCATCCTTCCTCTGAATAACCTCGTTTCCAGCCTCGATCCTCAATTTATGTTGCACATAAATTGTTTTAAATCCCGTATTTATGGTGTACATTAATGTGCATGGATACTAAAACCGAAAAGAAACGGCCTGGCCGGAAACCGTTACCGCCTGAGCAAAAGCGGACTGGAAGACTGGCGATGCGGACTTACCCCGATATAGAAGAAAAGGCGCGTCGCGTGGGAACGGAGGCCGTCGAAGCCGCCATACGTAAAATTAAAGAGCCAAAGTGAGGAAAAACAGTGAATAAAAGCGCAGTGACCTCTCTTGTTGTTGGGTTAGTGGCCTCTGGTGCCTGGATTAACAGCGATGCAGCAACTTTTTCAAAATTTGGTTGGATCGTAGTTTGTCTGTTCACTCTAACGAATGGGCTTCTGATGGAATTGGTCTGGAGCCGTAAGCAGTCATAAAGGAAAAATCTTGGACGTCGCGCTGCTAAAAATGCTGCTGTCATCCACGGAGCTGGACATCTATTCTGCGGTGGTGATGGCACGCCAGGATCTGGAGACCGGGAGATTGGACTCCGCTGTAGCTCGGTTGCGAGTGGATGCGGACAAGATTCGGACCGTTGATAAGCGGCTCTATGACTTGATCGCCATGCGATGAATTGAAAGGAAAAAGATGGCCAACGAATTCAAGCAGAAACAGGACCAGGCCAAGCTCGACAAGCTCGAAGCGGACTGCAAGGCAATGCTCCAGCACGGCGGTGCCATCGAACGTCAACGGGCCATTTTGGCCTACTCGAAGGGCGCAGGAGTCAACAAAGAACAAGCAGAGCGCGCATTGGGCCTGCGCTGAAAGGAAAAATCAGTACCGACGACCAGTTGCGCCAGAATTCGCCACTGGCCCGCATCAACGGGCCAGTGGCGTTGAGAAGATGGGTGCGCTGCTGGTCAGAATGGAGAGAGATATGCAAAAAACGAAACAAAAGAGTTGTATCGGAAGCCTTGTCGATGGAGTCTTGTCGATATGGGGAATATTCGTCATTGCCGGTGCCGTGGCAATGGCTATTCACATCTCTACTACCGGCTTCTCTTTCATCCCGCAGTGGGTATTAAGCGTCAGCGGCGGATTATTTGTTATCGCGATTCTGGCTGCGATCAAGAAGAAATCTCTCAAGGGGTTGCAAACTGGCGCTGTAATGCTAGTAGGTACAGCTTTTGCCTTGGGGTTTAGTCATTTGCTGACAAATGGAGAAATACATAATGGCGCAACGGGCCAAATTTCCGTAGCGCTGACAAATCTGATTGTTCATGTTTTGCCGATTGCGTCAGGCTTGATTGCCATCGCCGGGGCATACCTCTACACGCGAGATTGATCCAGGAAAAACACCTGGCGCCGTCGTGCTGGCGCACCACGGATCTACCGACGGCCCGCTAAGCAACCCGAACATGTGCGAGGCAAGAATGATTTCCTCGCGTTCATTTGCCAAGCGTAAGTTTAAGGAAAAGGGCACTTGCGCCCCGAATACTGCCTGGCAGGCAGCGAGAGGAAGAAAAGAATGTTGGCATATGGTTGGGGAATTCTGGTAACGCTTGCCGTGATGGCGCTTGCTTTGCTCATGATGGCATTTTCTAGCAAGTATGGCCCTGCATTTGTGAGAGCAATCTTGCTCCTAGCGTGCATTCTGACCGTGCAAGCCGTCTTCTACCATTTCGAAGGCCTCGGCCAAGGTCTTTCTAACGTCCTTGGAGTCGCATCGGCGGGCATCATGTTTGTTGCTTTGCGCCGCGCCCGGCCAGCTGTCCGACTCCGACTTGAATCAGAGCGCAATGGAAACTACAAATACACGATTTTGAGTACAAAGAACGTGACCCTCGGAAGGGTGGTCGCTTCGCTCTGGCCTGATCAACGGATGTTGTACCTGACTCAGATCGAGTTGGAGAACGATCATCGCAAAAAGGGATACGGCACCGCTACTCTGGAAGCACTCACTCAATTGCACCATCGAAGTATTGTTCCTGTTCAGGAAACCGGGAGTTCGTATGGTTTCTGGATGAAGATGCGCAGTCGCAGCGGCGATAACTTCAAAGTCGAAGAGCAGATTTCTACGACGGACTGGTCTATTCTTATACGCAACTGATCAAAGAAGAAATACACGGAGAATTGTTCGACCTAAGTACGCAGCGCCCGCAACCAGCAGCTGGACTTTGCGTGCGGAGTCAGCCTGATCAAACGCAGGGTTCTGGTCGTCGGCGAGGCCTACGGCTATGAGAGGGCCGGTGTGGTAATTGCCAGGAAGGGAAAATGATGCAACACGATAAATGCCGCGCCTTGAACCTCGATACCGAGATTGAGAGCGAAGCTGAGGCTCGGGTAATTGCCTATGATTTCGCCGAAAGACACGACTTGGACACTGACGCTGTTCAAAAGCGCGCGAGTGGATGGTTCAAGGGTGGCGTCCTACAAAAGAATTTTCACCCCGGCATGACAGTCGAGGCGTTGCTGAAAAGGCTGTCGGTTGAATATTTGCCGCCAGCTAGTGAACGTCTGATTGAACTGGGAGTTGCTGTCTATCAGGTCGACAAAGTACACGGCGACGATTCAACAATACCAGCATCAGATAAGGGCAAATGGTTTGTGTCGGCCTTCGCAGGATCACCTTTTGCAAAAACCGTCCATCAAATTCCGTTGGCTGACACTGAACGAGAGGCCTGGAAGTTGGCCGCTCAGCATTATCTGCCGAGGGATTGAGTTTTACAAAGCAATTGAGCAAGCAAAAAGCGGCCTGGCCGAGAAAGGACAGTATGAAACTGCAATTCACCCACTTCTCACTCAGAGGCGCTACAGGCGAGGCTTCAGCTGAGATTCTTGGGCCAGCACCAGCCAGCGCATTGGACCGCCCGGCTTATTACGGAATCCAAGCAGGATTTCGTATCGTTCCTCAAGTTGCTGGCACTCATCACGACAACGATTGCGGAGCTGCTATCCCTGGCAAAAATCTGATCGTTCTGGTGGAGTTCTTGATCGAGCAGGCTGTCCAAGGATCGGTGCTTAACGAACAAGTCAACTGGCCAGCATCGGGTGAATACCGCATTGTATTCACTCGTATGCTGGCGGAAATCTTGGCCCACTGCGAGATCGATTTGTAAGGGCTCCAGGAAAAATCGCAAATGCAAAAACATCTGTCAGCGATCCAAAGCATTCCGACGACTCCCGTCTCCGAACAGGGCGTGCGTGAATTCTACAAGGGATTGGTTGCGATTCATGAAGCGCTGGTACGAGGTGCGCCAGCGCAAGTGGCGTTATCTATTACTCCGAGCCTCGCGAGCCTGTTGGAACAGTTTTGCGGATCTGATGCGAGATTCAAACGTGTCATGGCCGACGTTTGGATCAATGATTACCAAGCGATCAAAACAGCCGGCCGATGAGCAAGGAAAAAATATGGCCCAAATGACAGATCCAATGAACTCACTTCTGGGGCTACAGGACGCCCTCAAGAAGCGACTTTTCCAAATGGAACGCGGTAGAGTTCATCCGGATATCGGGGTTCACATGGATCAGCCCAAGGCTGGAACCACGCGTCTCACTTACGCCAAAATAAGTCCGACAGGCTTTGTCAAAGCAATCGCTGTATTCGTAACCATCGAACCATACGAAGGCTTACCCTGTTTTCAGATCGGTTATGCGGTGGCACCAGCATTTCAACGACAAGGTAACGGCGCAGAGATCGTAAAAAAATCGATAGACGAAATGATCAATGGTTTCAGGAGCGTAATACCAAGCTTCTATATTGAGGCGATTGTTGGGGCACAAAACGAAGCCTCATTGAAGATTGCGGGAAAGTACATTGCGAAAGAGGCGCGAGAAATTGAAGACGAATTTGCACGCGAACCGGCCAAGCAATTCTTCCGGCGAGTCGGATAGGAGGATGGCGCGTGCGCCCCGTGCGTCGCTCGGCAGGCGGCGGGCGGAAATTTGGGAAAGGTAGCTATGCCTGTGCATTGGACGACTTATCTAACCGCTTTACTTACTCCATTGACTGCAATTTTTGTTGCGTATATCGCATGGCAGCAGTGGCGCTTAAGTAGACATAAGCTGAAGCTGGACTTGTTCGAAAAACGCTGGGCAATCTACGCTGCAGCCAATGACTTGCTGGCCTCGTTGGTAAAGGGCGACGATGCGGAGCGACGGCTAAGGGTTGCCGAGTTCAATCGTCGCCGTCAGGAAGCTCAGTTTCTTTGTAACGAAGTCACGATCGCCTTTCTCGACCGTATCGACCAACGCCGATTCGATTTGGTGGCTGCAGAGCGAAACCTGCGCACTACGGATATTGGGTCACCGGACAGGAGCGGTGCGGAAGAGCGGGCGCTGCGCGAATCTGCAGGATGCGAAAGAGATTACAGAGAGCTTATCGAAGTATTTAAGAATGAGCTACAGATTAACTTTTAGGAAAACCATGCTCAATTTAGATCATCTTTATGAACGCTTGAAAAATGACCTCGCAAGCTTCGCTAAAACCCGTCAAGAGGCGGTGCAACGCGGTTCGGAGACTGCCGAACTGGCGGGGTTGCTCACCCAAAAATACGGCTACGGTTTGGCAAAGGCGCTGCAATTAGCCGCGGACCTGAGCGATGTACCTAATCCTAGTTTGACAAAAGACGTCGATCGCATCGTGGCCGAGATCGACCCTCACTGGCGAATGACCTTCGATTTGCGCATCCAGGCGCGGCCGGCGGGGCTGTCATTAACAGCAGCAGGACCAGATCAGACATAAAGGAAACTGCCGGCATTCTAGTGAGCCGACGCAGCACAACCATACCTACGGCCCTCCAGTTGTGGGCCGGATCTAGTGAGAGGGGCCGCGCTCTGTTGGCCAGGAAGGAAGATAGTGAGTCGAGACCAAAGAGCGGAGCTGGCTGCTATCGCCGCAAGTTACAACGCGGCGCTGCAAACAGCAAAATCTAAACAGAAGCAAAAAGCAGCGGAAGCAGCACACGATTTGGTCTTCCAAGCGATGGAGCGAATCAAAGCATCTGAGAAGGTCGATGGCGAGTTGCTGCGTGATGCCACGGAGCTTTTCATGGCCATCCGTATGGGCCAACCAGCTATTGAAAAGTTCTGATTAGAAAGAAAAACTATGGGAAGACCAAAAGGATCGAAGAACAAGCCTAAGCCACGAGCACCGGGCTTTCTTTCAGACCCGGCCGGAAGAATAAACGCTCGTGTCAGCACGACGACTCGTACCAGCCTGGCCCAGCTGAAGGAGGACTTCGGCTTGAGCAATCAAGAGGAGGCTCTTGAGAAAGCTGTGGCCATTGTAATGGCGCTCCGCAACGCGGTAGGCAAATAAGATAGCCAGGCATTGGAGCGAAGCATTCCTTCTCGTTGAGATTTCGCATGCGAAATGAATGCGAGATATCCAGGTAACGAAGGTGCGGCGCCTTTGCCACACTTTTATTTGTTACAAATGGGGCCTTTGATGCTGCCTTGGTAGAGAGTACGATTACTGTATATAAAAACAGTAATGGATTTAGGTCCATCACCTATCCAACAGGCAGCAATTCAACGGGCAGTCGACATTTTTGATTTTTGGATTTTACAAAACGAAATTGGTGAAGGAGCATAGCCATGATGAAAACGCTCAAGAAGATCTTCGTCTTCGTCGGTTCTATCAGGATCGAGTGGGGCCACGCGGAGGATGCGCGTCCCAATGGGAACGCCGCTGACAGCCTGGAGAAGGTGTCAACTGGTACGGTGGGTGGTCGGCTGACCACCGGTGGCCGCACACAGGTCAGTAGGTATTACAACTCTTCGCGTTACTGAATCACCGTACGCATTTTTTTCACGTTTGGAAGGCCGTCTTTGCCTTCCAATTTCTTTTTGGGCGCTTGCTGCAGTTTCTTCTTTACGTCGACGAAAGAGATCATATTCCTGCGCCAAAGTGCCATGCGTAAGCTTTGCTCCTTCAGGTTGTAAATCTCTGCAATCTCTTCGGTACTCACTCCCTTGTTAATCAATTTCACCCACGTCTTATAGCGGTTTTCTAAGACGTCTTCCCTAGAAATGTTTTCAGTATGTCGTAACTGAAACACTTGCATTTTTGTTATATCACCGATCATTTGGGCTATATGCGGGTCAGTGAAGCCAAGCGCTAATAGCTCGATGATCTGCTTTTTTTGAGCTTTACTCAGCATAAATGAGATGGTACTGGGTAAGGTGGTTCGGTTTGTATGTGATTAATGGATTATAAAACACGGAACATCAACCGCAATAGCCATTATTAAAAATGAAACATGGCTGCTCCCGCAATGAAGGGGTGCAACGCGATGGCAACTGAATGTAACCAGCGGAAAGTAAACGGTATCTTGCCGTATGGCAACTGTTATCTATCGTAGACTTGCCATAGATATGACGCCGTTTACAAGATTGCTGAATTGTTCAGCATCTCCCCCAGTAAATTCCGGCGTGACTGTATAGGTCCCGGCGACACTAATGGTCGGGGTGTTTGTGATCTTCATTTTTCCTTGTCGTTCAATTGCCACGTCAATTTCACGCTGAATCTCGGCCAGGTGGTCCTGCACTAACTTCGGCACAGAGGCAGGGATTCTCGCCGCCTTTCCGATGCGATCGATAGCAGCCCAGTTCTTGGGCGACAGTCCCAAATCCTGCACGCCCTGAAAGGCCGCCTCCATGAAATTGGCGAGATATGCAGGGTAATAGCGACGGACTGCATAGAACGCCATGGGGAAGGGCAGGCCATCCAGTTTATTGACCAGCGGGGTAAATTCGAACTGCTGCCCCTGGGGCAGGGTACGCGAGAGGTTCTTGAAAAATGGGTAGTATTGTTTTGAGTATGTACAGGTCGGGGAAAAGAAGGCCCTGACCGTGAATTCATCGCCTGGGACCGTTTTTACCTGAATGTACGGACGCATTTGGTCCAACGGCAGTCTTTCCTGGCTTTGCGCGAGCGCACTGCTCACGGGCAGAAAAATGCCTGCAATGGCCATCAATGCATTACGGCGCTTCATGCAGCGCTCCGCTGCTCTTGTTGCGCCAGCTGCTCCTGCAATATCTGCTCGATATCGAGATCTTCAGGCAGAGACTCATCACGATCAACGGAAACGTGGCCGTCCAGCAGGGTATTGAGTTCGGAATACGAGAAGTTGTATTTCGTGGCCAATTGCGTCCGGATGCTGGGGCATTTTTCAGCGACAAAATTGATTGGTACCAAACTCGAACAATCTTCGACGGTGCAGACCCCGCTTTCGATGGCACGTGCAGCAGACATCGCTAACGTTTCAAAGTGCGGTTGCTTGATCGCCTCCTTGTAAATCACGTCTGGGGCTGCTCCTTCATGAATTGCCTTAGCGACTTCGTAGTTGACTTCCAGAGCCTCGACAACAGGAACAATGCCCTTTCTTTCAGCTTTGTTTTCCGGAATTACCGAGGGCACGACCAAGCCATTTTCCTTGAACCATTCACGCTCCTTGCGAGTGGGCTGACGGAATGCCTGTTGTTCGTTCTTGTTGCGGCGGGGAAGAAGTCGTGGTGCGAGAACCATTTTCAGAACAGAACCCAGCGTGCTTGCAGCCCAGTCACGTTGATCTTGAGGGAACATACCGATCAAGCGAGATGGAGCTTGGACGCTGTCATCGGTGTGGATGGTTGCGAAGACAAGGTGGCCTGTTTGGGCCAGCTGCATGCAGACGGTGGCAATGTGGTGATTGAGGATTTCCGCATAAACGATTACGTCCGGATGTTGACGCATGAATGACTCGCTTGCGCGCTCGTAGGTCATGTCTCCGCCGATTTCCAGCTGGATGATTTGTCCGTGCCCGCGTAAGCGGAATTCGATGGGGTTCTCTGCGGTGGAAATAGACCTGGTGCCGTCGTTCAGATGTTTGACCATCGCATGCAACAGGGTGGACTTGCCACAACCGGTAGGGCCGGTGCAAATGATCAACCCGGACGATCGATGGATCGTCGAATAAGCAAGCGCCAGCGAACCTAAGTTCAGGCCGGTGTTGGGGAGATCCGGCGAGTTCTGGTCATCGACAAGTCGAATGACGAACGACACGCCGTCAAACGCCTTCGCAAACTGTACTCGGTTGTTGACGTAGTACGTGTCGTCGCCCGCGTGCGGGCGCAATCCCATCCGAACTGCCCATTCTGCTGGATATTCCAGCGCAAAGCTGCCTTTCATCGTCACGCTCGATGAACCACCTTGCGCCGCCTTCATCAGGCTAAGCAACTTCGTCTTGAAGTGTTCAACCCTTCCGCCACCCTCGTAATAGAAATTGATCCGGCGCTCGGGGGTGCGGATGTTGATTCGCGCCTTCGTTCCAGACGAACGCTCGATCAAATGAAAGGAAACGTCGGAGCATTTGTTAATCACGCCATAGGTCATCACCCGCAGGATGAACATCTCGATCTCACGATCCGGCCCAGCGCCTAACGTCATCAAAGCTTGTTTCTGATCCGAGGTGAATGTGTTGTCGAACAGCTCGGGATATGCCGGGAGTTCAAATGAAGTCATAGATGGGAACCGAGAAGGTGAAGGGAAGGGGCCGCGTAGTGGCGGCCGATCGGTGAAACATTGCGGGGAAATTATACGGCGCGATGATGCCGTATATCAATCTTCAATTTACTTTTTTATATACCGGAATTAGAATCCAGAGACATTTTTTTATGTATTTAAATTTATCTTGCGCGCTCTCAAAATCTCATTCTTGCTGCTTCTGTGCACGACCGCGCTGCCCTCAGCGCGCTGCGAATCTTCGAAGCCATCGGAGTGGGAGAGGGGGGTACGCGATACCCTGAGCGAATCCCAGAGCATCAATTTTCAGCAGCTTCAAGAAGGCGTGCGGCGGCAGGCCGACTCGGTGATTTCTCACATTCAGCCTGGACAAGTTGCTGAAAGCCTCAATGTGGTGAGATCGCAGGCTGTCGATGGAACGGCTGCTCGGATTTCCCAAGCGAACAGGGCTTCATTGGCGCAAGCTGATGATTCGGCTATCGCCAAGGCCAAGGCTGCGCTACCGAAGGTATCGCCAGATCTCTATCGGGGGCCGAAGAGCCCTTATTTCACAACAAGCAAGGCCGGGATGGATGTGATCAACGTCATTCGGGCGCTCCCTCGCTCTTCGGGAACGAAGCGGGGAGAACTTCTTGCGCAAATCCGCAGTTATAGCGACGCAGGGTTGCCAGAGGCAGTGAATTTCGTTGGATTCATCTTTGAGTACGGCTTATTTGGCGCGAAGAAGGATTTGGAAAGAGCTCTTGCTCTTTACTCAGCTGCAGGTTCTCGCGGTTATCAGCCCGCAATGTACAACTTGGCCAACTTTCACTTCTACGGGAAGACTGGATCGCAAGACCTCGCTACGACATTACAGACGGTGGGCAGCGCATACGCTCTCGGTGGTGATACATCGGGGCGTGTGTGCGGACTGGGGGCCTACGCTAGTTTCCGTGCTGGGAATGCCGCCGATGCAATGCGTTATGCGACCGGTTGCACATCTCCTCTAGCCAAGTTGCCTCTTGCTGCTTTCGACCAGCGCATCACATCGCTCGATCGCATCCGAATGCTGCGCGAAACATTGAACACCGGAGCGGATGACGGATTTCCGCTCATGCATCGCATTGCAGCGAAGGATGCAAAGGTGGCGGGTGATTCAAAGTGCCGCTATGAATTGCTGGCCCGATTCAAACTGCATACGCCTACAAATGGCCTGCTGAATGAGGCCTCGGCTTGCCTCCAACGCTTCGGCGGTTTGGTGAGCGAGCGATCTGCCCGCGACGTTGCGAACTCTGTTGACGTCGAGGTGAGAGCCATCGAGATGGCCCGCCAGCAAAACCAGTTTCATTACTCCTGGAGCGTCCCGTACCTGCCATTTCCCACGGCCGAAACTGGGCTCTTTCTCCCCCTCATCAATCACACTCAAAAATGAAGCCTCTGACCGTCATCCTGCTCCTCGCGCTTTCCACTAGCGCATGCGCCGAAACAATCGACCAGCTGCCCTTCGTTCGCGCATTAAACGAAGGCCGGGCCGTGGCGCCGCTGCCTGACGAAGCAATGTTCCAGCAGGCTGCAAGCGAGATGAAGCGAATTACAGGAGATCCAGGTCCAGTGACAGTGCTGGCCGTCAGACTTTTCAGGTTCGAAAAGCAGCCCCTCTGCGGGCGGATTGCTTTCGGGCTGTACCAGGAATCGCGTCGGCAAGTTTGGGGCCAAGCAGGGGGCCAACTCAACATCTGCCAGAACGGACTGCCACCAGACCGTATATGTCCTGAGAAGCCGAAGACGCTCGTTCCGTTTGATGCGAAGTGCAGAAACGGGCAAGCCAGCATCGATACTCCTGAAGTCGCAGCTGCTGTACAGGCCGCAGTGGCAGCAGGAGGGCTATCTGAGAAGGAAGTCTTCAACCGCATTCATCGAGGTCCGAAATGAAGAAGATTCTTGCCGTCTTGGCCTTACTCATCGCCGGCACCGCGTTCGCCCAAAATCAGCAGGTCCTGAACGATGGCCTGAACTATGCGCGATCCATTGCGCCTACCCAGAGCGGCCAGATCGTGAATCCTGGGGCGGTGAACACGTCTGCCTGGTCGAGTACGAACATTCCGGGCTCGGCACCTACGGGCATGGGGGCATTCTCAAAGCCGGTAAACACCTCCAGTTACGGCAACGCAAACGTGCTTGGCTCGCTGACGGTGATGGGTACGAAGTCGCAGGCGGATTGCGCGACATATGTACCGACCGGCGACGTCGTTGAAGATCAACGGTGTGCAGCCATCAACTTTATGGCAGCGCACTGCCTGACGCCGACAAGTGGCCAAAACAAGATCATCGCGGCATCAGCTGCGAGCCAGGGCTCCCTTGCGAACTGCAAAGGGACTTACGGCTCGGGGCAAGGGCAGTTCGACTACGGCAATCAGATAACGGAGAAAGATCCGGTGTTTGATGTTGTGCGCGGTGTGAAAGACAACCCGGATAAGACCACCGGAGGTTCTTGTACTGAGCAGGACGCGGTGACGAATCCTGCCGAATACGCAATGAACAATTGCACAAAGTCTTCTAATGTGGTCACCGAGTCCTGCAGCCAGTCGCTGAGTGCAACCATCACGACCACATCGCAGGCCGCGAACGTGGGGTATAGCTGCGCGAACGGGACGCAGGTTGGCTCCTTCTGCCAAGCAACCGACTCCACAACGGTACCGATCGTTTACGGCTGCCCTGCTGGCTATACCCTCTCAGGCAATACCTGCACGGGCACCGACACAAAATCGGCGACGCCGAACTATTACTGCCCTGTTGGATCGACCCTTTCCGGGACGAATTGCATTGACGGTAGCGGGAAGGTGACGCCCGCGCCTACCAACGGTTATAGCTGCCCGAGCGGATACACGCTGTCTGGCCAGACTTGCTCGATGACGCAAACTGTGCCGGCTGTCCAGGCCGGCTATGGTTGCCCGGCCGGTAGTACCCTTGTGGGGACACAATGCGTTGCAGGAAGCCAAGTTAGCGATCCCGTAGCAAATCAAAAACTCTGCCCAGACGGGTTTACGTTGAACAATGGCACGTGCGTAGGGATTGCCTCGGCTGCTGCGCAACCGGTGTACTCATGCCCGAGTGGCGGTTCGCTGACGGCTGGCCATACGTGCGTAGCACAAACTTCAGTCCCGATGACCACGCAGTCGGCACCCGACGCCCCCGGCTGTGTTCTTGCTTTTAATGATCCCTCGACGTGCGACTGGAACAATATCGGTAATAACGTCGTTCTGTGGCCGCCCGATGGTGACCCGAACAATCCTTATGACTTCTGCCCTTCGTTCGATGGATGGACATTTGTTGAAAAGTCCCTAGTTGAAATCCACCACCCTTGGGCGGACGTATGGCTGGGTCATTGCACCTATAAGCGACAGGTGACGTACAGCTGCCCGGCCGGTTCGGTGCAGTCTGGCAGTCAGTGCATCACCACAACAACGACTACGGCGTCCTTGGGATACCAATGCCCTGCAGGACAGGTGCTCAATGGCACAACTTGCCGATCTACCTCGGTCACAAACACTACCGCGACTTCGACCTATACCTGCAGTGGCGCCGTTAACGCAGCTGGCACAAATTGTCAGTACACAGTGACATCCTCTACGGGGGCGACGCCCAATTACAGCTGTGAGGCTGGATTCACCTTGTCCGGAACCAATTGCCTGGGAACAGTCGTTGAGGCAGCAACGCCGGTATACACATGCCCGGCGGGTTCGACTCTCTTCAACAAGCAATGCACCGATGGAACGGGGAAAGTCACTAACGCAGCGATCGCTAGCTATTCATGTCCCGATGGCTTCACGCTGTCAGGAACGACATGCACACAGTTAGGACAGAAGCCGGCCACGGTCTCTTACTCGTGCCCAGCTGGCTCAACCTTGCAGGGAACGAACTGCATCACGGTCACCACTGTGCCAGCGGCCGCCAACTACTCATGCGCGGACGGCAGCGCGCCACAAGGAAACGTGTGTGTTTATCGAACGGTTCGCTCGTCGTGGGTCAGCACATGTGGCGACCTTGAGACAAGCGCCGGCTCGAAGCTCGGAGCACCGACATGATTAAAAAAATTATCGCGTTGGCGATCGCGGCAGTTCATTCCGTCGCTTTTGCCGGAGGGCCATACGCGGCGGGCGCTTGCCAGCCTATTCCTTCCTCCAAGTCCTGCATCGATGCAACTCCTTGTAAGGTTGATAGCTCTGGCGCACAGCTTTGTCTCGCCGGAGTCAGCCTGCCTGCAGGTGCCATTTCCGTCGCCCAAACGTGCTGGAAGTATTCGTACCAGTATGCTTGCAGTGATCCGGCGAGTAGCGTCAATACCTGTGGAGCGTACGAGACTGACAAGAAGTGCCAGCTGCTCACAACGAAATGCCTGGACACGGTGAAGGAAACCGGTCAGTGCTCTTCCTGGAGCTACACATACAAGTGCGAGACGAAGGCAGCAGAGACCGGCAAGCAACTCCAATGCTCTGGTACCGGTCTGTTCGACGACACCAACGTTCCCAAGCCAAATAACGCGAATGACAACTTCTCCAAGGCGGCCTTGGCCATGGAGATCCAGCGGGAAATGACTGTCTACTCGCAGAGCGGGCAGACATCCATTTTCAGTGGCACGAAAGAGTCCTGCACCAAGGGTTACTTCGGCGCCAAGAACTGCTGCAAGGGAATTCCTGGTGCGCAGTCCAACTTGAGCGTCGTTCAGTCGCTCGGTGTGCAGGCCGCATACGGTGCCGTGAAATATGCTGGCCAGGTGGCGGTAGACACGGTTTCGCCCTATGTGTTTGACGCCATGTTTTCCAGCGGCCTTTTCAGCGACGGCATGATGACATCCATCGCTGGCTCATCGTCCTCGATCTTGAGTGAGGGGGGAAATCTCGCAACGAACTTTGCGGGCAATGGACTGACATTTGGGGCCTACGGGTTCACCTATGGGACCGGGACGTTCGTCGCCGGCGACGCTATGGCAGGTACTTCTGTTTTGATGGAAGGCAGTAGTGGCTACCTGGCCTTCAACCCATACGTCCTCGTCGCCTCCTTGGTGTTCCAGTACGTAATGTCGTTGATGAACTGCACGCAGGAAGAGCAAATGCTCGGGATGCACAAGCAGGCAAACCTGAGCGTCTATGTCGGTGAGCAATGCATTAACAGCATCCTCGGGTCCTGCCTCGAATACCAAGACGACTACTGCTCATTCAATTCGGTTCTCGCCAAGATTATCAATCAGCAAGGCAAGGCGCAGCTTGGATTGGACTTCAGTTCCTGCAGCGGCCTGAGCATCGACCAGGTAACGAAACTGGATTTCAGCAAAGTGGATTTCTCCGAATTCGCCGCGACGATGCTGGAACAGGCCAAGAAAGGCATGCCCTCCTCTTCGGCGATCTCGAATGCTTATCAAAGCGTAATCCCAACCCTTCAATCTGGCACTAGCCAACAGTCCGGGAACGGTACTGCCTATCCCAAGTAAAGGAGCTCTAAATGCAATTCAACGCACCACCTCAAACAATCATTCAGCATTCCGAAGAGAAGAAAACCGGTAGCCTGAAAACTCGCATGATCGTTATCGCGCTTCTGACGCTGGCCATTATCGGGTGCGGTGCTGCGCTGTGGTATGCGGCGAAGTCCAACGGGGCGAAGAACCTTGCCCAGGTCAACCTGCATATGGCGTCTCAAGACGTCACCAGGCTGACCGATGAGGTGAAATCGATCAAGGAGAAGCTGGCGACAGCTGAGGCGAAAGTCAAGGAACTTACCGAGACTGCGGTGGCGAAAGAAAGCCAATTGCAAGCGTTCGCCCTGCAGGCCAAAGCTTGCGAAGTGCTCCGCGCCCAAATCGACAAGTAACAAACGCCGGCATCAAGCCCATATTTATCGTTTCGCATGCGAAATCACAGACCATGAGCGACAAACCTAAAAGCGAAAAGAAAGAGAGCAAGGTACGGAAGACCTTCGCAAAATTGACCTTTCTCAACTACGTTGGCCTGGCGGCACTGCTCCTGGCTATGCTCAACAGCGTGTTCAAGTCGGCGGGCCACTAATGACAACCTATCGAATCGGGACCAGCTTCTTCAAGTCGGAGAATGAAGCTGAAATTCAGCGGGCGCTGACAAAACTTCAAGGTAGTCAGGACGCGAAAGTGCGACCGCTATGCATGTGCAAGCCGCCTGGTGTCGAAATGTACGTCTCAAAGGTATCCGGCAAGTACGTGATTAAGCGGATGCCAGACACCGGCAGTACGCACGCCTTCACTTGCGAGTCATATGAGCCGCCGCAGGGTCTTTCAGGCCGAGGGGAAGTGATGGGGCAAGCGATCCAGGAGGACCTGAAGGAGGGCACAACCACCCTGAAACTTGCCTTCTCGATGTCAAAGCAAGGGGGACGTGAAGCGCCGACGCCTGGTGATGGCGAAGCGGATAGCGTCAAAACGGACGGCAAGAAGTTGAGCCTGCGCGGCTTGTTGCACTACCTATGGGAGGAAGCTGGTTTCAATAGATGGTATCCGGCCATGGCTGGACGGCGTAACTATGCCGTTATCCGTAAGTACCTGCTGCAAGCGGCTACCGATAAAAAGACCAAAGGGGCGATGATCGGAGACCGTCTGTATGTCCCTGAACCATTCTCTCTGGCAGAAAAAGAAGAGATTTCGAAGCGGCGCGTGAGCTTCTTCATGAAAGCCGCGCTTCCGGTCAAAGGTGCCAAGCCACTTCTGGTCTGTATCGGTGAAGTGGCCGAATTCGGGCCGGCGCGCTACGGACAGCAAGTGACCTTCCGCCACGCCAAAGACCGTCCTTTCATGATGAATGATGATATCTACACTCGGCTCCGCAAGCGTTTCTCCAAGGAGTTTGAGTTGTGGGAGTCGGATGAAGGAAATCGCATTCACCTCATGGCTATCGCCACCTTCAGCGTGGGTCCGACCGGAACACCATCAGTTGAAGAAATCGCATTGATGGTCGCAAACGAGAACTGGATACCGGTCGATAATGCCGCAGATTTTGCCTTGGTCAAAATCATGTGCGATTCCGAGCGGATGTTCTTCAAAGGTATGCGCTACAACCTGTCTTCGAATGCGCCGCTGGCATGCGTTACCGCGATTGATACCGCGCCAGATCCTACCGCTATGTATATTCTTCCTGTCGCGGCATCTGAAGACTACGTGAAGGCTTTGAACAAGCTGATCGAGGAAAACAAGATGCCTCACTGGATGTGGAAGGCTGGAGAAGAAGATCTGCCTGTTTTGCCACCAAGGGCACGCCAGTAATGGCCATCGCGCTCCGCATCGAGAACGCCGATTCCACCGAATCGGTCGGCCATTTTGCGAGCAATTCTGACCGGCGATCGACAGCTAACCGGTCTCCGTCCCAGCACGTTAGCCAAATCAAAAATTTGGCTAACGTTTCAGCGGTAATGCATGCGCACTATCCGCACCTCCCGCCGGCAAGTCAGTTTTTCCCGGACGCCCCGGCAGCGCTCGAAGAAATCGAATCACAAGGATTTTTACTGCTGGCGGGCTACTTCATTTTTGTGTCAGACGATCAGACCTGGTATATCAATCCCGTCGGAGAGGGCGGCTTACTAGGCGGCCGCCCTACCTTGGCGCTGCTCAAAAAGGTATTAGATGCGCTGACCTTGGGACTTATGATTGGCCCTTTCTTCTGCGCTCAATCGGCCGAAGGCAAACAGGTCTAGAGCGAGATCCCCAGCTCGCGTCCTTTGTCCTGCGTCGGCGCGGGTTGATTCTGCAGTTGCTGAGCGATCGCCTGCTGCTGATTTTTTTCTTGCACTTGGTCCTTGCGCTTGAAATTCAAAGCAGTGGTCTTCTCTGTCTCTTTGCCAGCATTCTTCAACATCAATTGCTTGTCGGTAGTCACGATTTCCGTATTGTCCTTGGCGCGAGACGCGGCGACATATGCGGCTTGCTTATTGAACCAATATGCCCCAGTCTGCGATACCGCGACGATTTCTCGGTCGGTCGTCACGCCTTGTTCTTTGAACGAGGTCCGAGCATACGCAAGATCAACGCGCATCATCTGTTGGTTAGAGAACGCTATAACACGTGGCTTTTCCCCATCCCATTTAATAGTAGTTTTCTCTTCGTCAATTGCCACTACCGTGCCTTGCTCGCCATTGATAACACGCTGAGGATCGCTAAGCTTGCCATGATTGGCACGCGATACAACGCGATCACCGACCGAATAGTAGCGTTCCTCACGCCGCGCATATTCGAACTTGGTAAATTTCTCCGGCGAAAATTCAACTGTCTTTCCGTCTTGGAGTTCGACTCTCACCAGGTTATTTCTTGAATCGAAGCCCCTGATTGCCAGGATGTCGCCGTTACGAATGCGAAGAGACTTGTAGTCTCGCAATGCCACCATACGGTTCACGCGGTTATCTGCCAGCGACGCAGCAAAGCGACTTTGCGCTTCGGTCAATTTCGGGTCGTCCAAATGTTCTTTGGCCATTCCCGTCGCGGCGATACGGCCGTCCGCGCGCAGCGCTGCTTGAACTCTATTGTTGATGTCCTTTCGGTCGTCATTGGTGATCGCCACAATCCCGACCTTCGGGTTAGCCTTCCCCTTGGACTCAAGCTCGGCAAGGTTAGCGATGTACCTGGCGGCGACAACTTGGGCAAAAGTATCTACGTCTTTTACCTCCGTCGTGTCGAGGCCCTTAATTGCTTCGGCGTATCGCTCGTGCTTCATCTCGACGATGGCACGTTTAGTTTGCGGCGTGGCGTTATCGAATCGTCTGGTCTCCTCAATGGTGGAAAGATTGATCCCCAGCTGCTGTGCCTGCTCAAAGGCGCGGCCGGCAGCAACTGAGCCATGCTGCTTGATGTCTCCCTGCAGAACTACACGCGCACCAAACTCATTGGCCATCTCCACCAGGCGGGCCGTATCTTTGGTACCGGTCATCGAAGATTCATCCATCACCAGAAGGTACTTCTTTCCGTCGACGTGCCCGGTGGTCCGGAGATTCATGAGAGCGGCGTGCTTCTCCGAATATTCCTTCAACAGCTGATTGAAGTTACGCAGGCCCTCTTGGTCACGGAATTCCAAAGCACGCTTTGACTCTTCTTTTCCGACGATCTGATAAGTGGCGAGAGCAGCGCCCACCCGACGTTCGACGAAAGCACGGATCGAGGCTGCGCGGCCTCGCAATTTCTCGCCCAGAGTGGGCGCCGTCGCCCAATTCCGCGACTCTTCGGCGCGTTGCTCACCTATATCCGTGAGTCGGTGGCCAAGTCGGTTGAGCCGGTCCTTGCTCTCTGCCGATGACTTGTGAACCTGGCCAGTCTTTTCGTCAAAGACGTAGCGTGCCTGCCCGAAAGATTTGTTGCCTGCTGTAAGGTTCAAGTCCAGGCGCTGAGCAAGTTTCACCGCCGGCATGTTATCGGCTCTGTGAGCTACCTCGATCGCGAGCTTATCGAGATCCTTTTTCAGCATCGCGGCTTGCTTATCTTTGTGCAGCATAAATGCGGCAACCGTCTGGCTTTTGATACCGGAGTCCTTTTCCAGCTGGCGAGCCGCGGTCGTCGAAGTCGCTATACCAACCACCTCCCAGCCGCGGTCCTTAGCCACCTCCTGGACGAACTCCAACGCCGCCGTTTTCCCGGTACCTGCGTCACCTTGTACACCTTGAAATTTGTCGCCGTGCATCAGGATGTTGTACGAAGCGTTACGCTGTTCGGCAGTCAATCGCCAGGTCGTACCTGTCTCGGCTGATTTTCTTGCTTCAAACTTGGCGAGAGCGATGTCATATTGTTCCTGAGTCTGCAGGACCAGCTGACCGTTCTTGTGCCCCTTCTCGATTGCATCCTTTAGGGACAGTTCTCTTGAAACTGCTGTAGCCGTCGTGAGCAGGCGGGACTTGGTAACCACGCCGCGGTCAAGAAGGCTGCGGTCATCCAGTCGCTCCGCCACGGCAGCCTGAACATCTTTGACGCTGGCAGCGCCCGCAGAAAAAAACACTCCGCGTTCTTCTAGCTCTGCGTGTTTGAAGGATTGTTCACGCTCCCCAAGATGTTCGATTGCGCGAGCCACGCCGGCTTCAGCAGCTTGGGCGCGACGCTCCATCAAGTCTGGCAGCTGGCCCTCTGCCCGTTCTAAAGACTGTTTTACGAGCGCGTCTACGTTCAGACCGGTCTCGCGCGCTCTTTCCCGCCATTGCTGCCAAAGCAGCTCTTTGGGCTTATCATTTTTTGCTGCACGGCTATCTAGCACCGCAGCCTGGCGAGCATGATAGGAGGCATGTTCTGGATTACCACCGCGCGCCTGAAGCGCTTCATTCATCTGCTGTGTGCGCTGACTGAATTCACCCAGTTGGGCAGAGCTAAATCCGTCAATCTCAAAATCGATGCCGTTCGGGTCGCGGGTGATGGTGTAGCCGGCCTCTTCAAGTAGAAGCGCCAATTCGTTCTTGTATATCGTATCGGCTGACGTCCGGATCTGGTAGAGCTCGTCATTCGTCAGGCTGCGCCATTTCAGTGCGGCAGTGTCATAGGTGACCGCCACAATGACGTTATGGTTGTGCAGCTGCGGGTCGTTTTGCCGGCTGGTTTCGTGCTGAACTGTCGCATAAAGCAAATTATTGGTGTGCTCGATGCGATTATTTCCGTTGGGATCTTTAACACGGATCTGGGCACCATGCTTTTCAAGCCATGCCATCGCGCGATGATTGGCCTCAACGTGGGCATCGATGACGCGCTGATCGCCACCAACCAGGCCAACAACCGAGACCGACTTAGGGGCAGAGATTGTGAAGTCGTATCCCAGTCGGCGGTCGTTACCTTTGCTGTTAGCTCCTAGATCTTGGAGCTCGCCGTCGTTTGGGTTGACCAACCGGCCTTCCAAAAACTCGACAAACTGCTCCTTCGTTACTTTCTGCCCCTGGATGCCCAGGAGTGCTGCTGCCTCCCCTTGCCAAGTGGCCACAGCCTGGTCATTGGCATAGTAGTTATCCGCCTCCTTGGCCGGCGTGGTTCCATCATTGACCAACGCAGCATCATGGTATTTCGCGGCGTCTCCGCTGCTGGAAATGGATGCGATGGTGATCAAGGGCTCTCTCCGTAGAATGGGTCAACAGTTGCGCCAGTGTCGCCGGCGGCAGGCGCGGTCGGAAGAATTACCTTCATAGAAGTAAAGCGGCCTGACGGACTGTAATCTTTAGGGGCAAATGTCTCTGTCCGCGTTATCAGATCCCCGCGTCGCCAGGTCACCTTGATATTCGGGTAATCGTTCGTTCCGCCAGCATTGGTCATTTGAAACGTCAGCTGCACTCGTCCACTCGGCTGCTTCTCCAGCGCTAACCGTTCCACACTGACCAGGCCAATATCATTACGGAGCGGACGAAGCTCATAGCCCCGAAGCGCACTGCTATCGCTAGACCGCAGAACCCGTACATGTTCGGCTTTGAAGGGGTTGATATTGCTTTGAATGCTCTCCATCAATTCAGCCCGATATACAACACAAACGCCACAGATGATGAGCAGAAAAAGGCCGATCAACGACATAACACCCTTAAGACCTAGAGGATCATTTTGCATAGTCACAGCCCTATATTGAAATCATTGTCTGCGCCCTTCTCCGGCTGGCCGTTACCTTCGGTACTTCCTGTGGCAGGGTTAAATGCCATCGTAATCGCAGCGGTCATGTCTTGAGCTCTTGGCCGGGCGGCGTGTTGATCCTGCATTTGCTGCTTTGCCGCTTGTTCTTTTTCTGCTTCGGTCTTCCGCACTTGCTCAGCTTCAGTGATTACGTCGTCGAAGGCACTTTCACCGTCTTTCAAAACTCGGCGCAAGATAGCAAAACGTGCATCCTTCTCTGGCGCTTCTTGGATCGGCGCGAACGAGCGAAGGCGTTTTTGCTGCTTTCCCCCAGGGAGCCAGCTGGAGTAATTCACGAATGCAACAGGGAAGTTGCCAGGAATCTTCAGATAGGCTTCGCACGGATTTAGGATACCGAAGGCAGAGGGCATCACGCTCCATTTTTCGTGCTCATTGATGACCAAGCCGGCTCCGTCGCGTTGTTCTACCACTGCAAGAGCCTGGTTTTGCGAAGTGGTCTCCATCTCCATCCGGCCAATTCTCTTCGCTGCGCGCTCTTGAGAATCCGGATCATTGACCGCGTACTGGATGATGGTGTTGAAGCAGTTCATGATGGTTTCAGCTCGTTCCTTGCCAACTTCTTCCGAAAACTGGGCGTCGCTCTGCACGCCCGCAACCACACAAACACCGTACTTACGTTTTTCAGCCAGAACTCGGTCAATTTGAATATCGCCAAGTTTCCTTGCTTCGTCGAGGAAGAACCAATAGCGATCCTCGTATACGACTTCACCACGCGCGGAAATAGCGTTGAATGCACATAAGAGTAAGAGCCTATAAACTGCTCCCATCATCGCCTGAGTGTCATCCGTGCCGACGATAAATAGCCGACTATCATCGTCCTGTTCTAACCACTTGCTGATAGACCAGTTTCCTGGGCTTACCGCCGCGATACCATCGAGATACATCGCAACTGAACTCAAAACGCCTTGTCTCTGCTGCTTGGAGTCGCCCCCGATCGTTGAGCTAGCCACCGAGTTGCGCACAAGGATTGCCATCTCCTCGGCAGGCATTTCCAGGAATGCACGCGCGATGTCTCTCGTATCTTGCGCGCCAAACTCTGCAAGTCGCCGGATGATTACTGTAAAGACAGCTCTCGCCGCATCTTCAAAGAATGCGTTTGCACCGCGTGCTGCACCGGAGGCCCGTTTCGGTAAAAAAGCCTCAGCCATAGAATTTGCGTCGTAAGTCCAACGCATCTCTTCAAAAAGGCTGAAGGGGATGGACCCTTCGAGAGCTGGATTGAAAAAAACATCTTTCCCAGGACGGAAGTAGGCGCGATAAAACTCACCGGTACTGTCATGGATGATCGACTTTCTTTTCTTCCTGAAAACCTGTTGCATCAGGTCATGGATACCTAACGATTTCCCCGAACCCTGCGCACCGCTAAACAAGATCCCACGCATAGGTGCATCGTTTGGAAGCGATACATCCACAACTTTATACGACGTGGGCCCACTGCTTTTTACCAATTTGTCTAGCGTCACCGCATCGACCTTCTCAAGTGCACCGGCGATGCGCTTGTTCTCCTGCTGCTTTTTTCCAATCTTGGCAAAGTAGCGCCAGATCATAAAATATCCAACCAGGCCTGCTGCGAGCGAAATCCAGAGACACGCAATCAATCTGTCATATGGCGCTCGCTCATTTTGAAGCAGAGTACGCAACTCGGAAGGGCTCAACGCCTGGACGATTTTTCCATCCGCATTCATCACTGAAATTACAGAGGTCTGGCCACGATCGTTACGTAGCAACCATCGCCTATGCGTTGATTCATCGAGGAAATTCGCAAGAACGAAGTTCTTTGCGATGTCAAAATTTCTAGGAGACGTCCAAGAAGCCCAAAGAAAGACAGGTACGATAAGACAAGGTATGACGCCGAACTGTACTGCGCGCCTTACTGCCTGAATTGTCAGTTTTACCCTAGTCGTGAAACTTGCCTGGCCTACGCCCGCATCTGTTGTCGCAATGTTTCGTGCCATAACAATCTCCGATTAGCTGGCTTTTCTACCGTTTTCTATAACGGTCTTATTCGCAACAAAAGATTCGTCCACCAGGCGGTAGTCAGTAAGTTCAGGTGCAAGTAGCTCTGATATATCTGCAGCTACGGCACCAGCAGATGTACGCCACATCCCAGTAGGAAGCCTCATAAAATCTGTGTGCCTTATGGTCCCCTCTGCATCGATGTGCAGCAAATCAATGGCTTGCACTTCCTCGCCGCTCGTCAAACCAAATTCGTGAATCAAGATAGCGCTCTCGCCTGTTCTATCCTGATATTCCGAGATCGACGACCAATAGGAGCCATCGGGCAACTCGGAGATTTTGTTCAACGAGACGCGCTGACTAATTCGAAGCAGCATGATCACCTCCAAACTCACCCGCTTCGATTTTGTTTAAAAGCGGCTTCGCATTTCCCAAAGAAATTTTCAGCAACCGTATCAGTTCGCTAGTAGCGTCTGCTTCAATCTGCGCCTTTTCAGTATCAGGGACCTTTTTCACATTGATCGCCTGGCCCCGAGAAGTCAGAAAGAGATTCGCCGCCGCGATGTTCAAAACGCTAGTTATCAGAGAGCTAACACTGTCAAGCCTCTCGCGTAGTTCGATCTCGGCCGGGTTATACCCAGCAAGACCGTTTCTGATGTAGATACGGCTGAGCGCAGAAGGGCTTATGCCCATCTGCGCTGCTTTAGTTCTCAACTCCTCCAGCTGATCTGGATCGAGTCGACAAGGAAATGTTTCTTTTGCCATTTATTATTACCTCCGGGAAAGTAACGCCATTTTATCAAAGGGCAGTTCCAAGCGCATTCTTTTGTCACACGGTGGGAAACCCTTTGATTACGGGAGTTTTCCACACAGTTCTTATTTTCTTCCCTCTTGCTAAACCATTTCCGTATACGGCCAGACGGCATACGGCAAGGCTATTAACGGTCGATTATCGACATGCACGCATTCGTGCGTAATGTGTGTAGGTATCCCAGGGCAGCGGGAGAATCCCGCGGTTTGCCCTGGGATTTATCCACATCAATTTCAGCAGAGGAGGATGTTTAGGAAATTACGAAAAATCGCGATAGAATCCGTGCGGCAACACTCAACAAATTTCAGAAAGGAAGAAATACTTCATGGAACAGGAAAACGTCGAAGCGAAGAGTAGCGCTCCGAAAAAAAAGCGTACGATCGAAGAGGAAATTGCACTGAAGCGGGAGCAGCTGAAGGAGCTTGAGCGGAAATATGCTGAGATTCGGAAAAAGGCCAAGGAAAAGAATATTCGAGCAGTTACCGAGTTGTTGGGTGGAGAGGGCCTGTTCGATGTGACTGTCGAACAGTGGAAAGAGCGTCTGCCGGAAATCAAAAAGGCTTTGGGGGTTGATGCCTCGGCTTAGGTTTTGGTCACCATAGCTTTTCTGCCACTTGCGAGTCATGTCCACAAATCCATAGGTGCCTTGCTGCCGGCCGCGACCGCAAGAGTCGCAAGAGCCGGCAGTCGCGCTCGGTTGTCCACAAAAGGCTTTTTGTGGGCAACCGAATCAGCGCGAGCACCTGTGGAATTGTGGGCATGACGGACTGCCCGATAAAGAGGCTTTTGAAATTTAGTACAGTCTCCCGTCCACCCTTCCCTCGTAGCTTTTTCCACAAATCCACAGGTGCCTTGCTGCCGGCCGCGACCGTAAGAGTCGCAAGAGCCGGCAGTCGCGCTCGGTTGTCCACAAAAGACTTTTTGTGGGCAACCGAAGTGGCGCGAGCGCCTGTGGGGTTGTGGAAAAAGCGGTCGTTCAAAGGAAGATGATTTCGCTTTTGGGGGTGGGTGGCCTCGCCGGAGGGGG
>CEPQ01013984.1_pt1 | contig 34834 bp, 34 predicted proteins | sample 530411 | NCBI WGS metagenome assembly CEPQ01 (sample SAMEA2620039, study PRJEB7988) | marine metagenome | isolation source: saline water (ENVO:00002010), including
ATCGGCATAGAAGGACAAGAACAGGATATCGCCGAGTTTATCCGCAGACTGGTGTTTAATACGCTGATCGGCAATGCCGATATGCACCTTAAAAACTGGTCAGTGATTTATAAGGATAAACGCACGGCATCCATTGCGCCTGCTTATGATTTTGTTTCGACTATTCCGTATATTCCTGACAATAGCGCCGCGCTAAAAGTCAGTCGCAGTAAGAAATTCAGTGATTTCACTTTGGACGAGCTATCGCATCTAGCCGCCAAAGCCATGCTGCCAGAGAAGCTGGTAGTGGATACAGCTAAGCAAACGGTGGAAGGCTTTTATGAGATATGGGCGAAAGAGAAAATCCATTTGCCGCTGACCAAAGACATGATCGACGCAATCGATAAACACTTGCGAGACGTGCCTTTGTCAACGGCGCGATAGAGGTAATGCCATTTACTTTTGATCTTAATATAGGTTTCATCCATACGCCAGCTGCGGTGAATAGGGCGCTTATACTTCTTGGCTTTCTTCTCTAGAAGAGGGGTGTAATGTAGAACCCAACGGTTCAGTGTTGCATGATCTATTTCAAAGCTGCGCTCTGCCGTTATCTCCTCAATATTGCGATAGCTAAGCGCATAAGCGACGTACCAACGAACACATTGTAGAATAATGAATTTAGGGTAGTGACGGACAGAGAAAGAGATCATGGGAAGCTCCTATTGCAAGACAAGAGCATTATACCTTAAAATGAGGTGAGATTTTGGGAACTTAATGTTTGCGACACTACCAAAAAAACAGCATAGCACACAGCGTTAGTATAAGATCACTTAGGTGCGGTTATAAAAGGCCTTTAAACTTTTGTAAGGCACAGGATATTTAAAAGCTAAGAAATGGAAATCTATGAAGAAGATAGTACTTGTAATAGGGTTTGTTTTGATTGCAACTTCAGCATTAGCTATGGGCGAATTATACGCCTCATACTCTAAGCGTATAAAAACCACTATTACTATTGAGACCCCAGAAGGCTTAATTACTGGGACAGCCGTAAGAGAGGTATCTAATTCTAGGGCTGGTCTTGAACTTAGTTGGACACAGGCTATACATAACCCAATAGTAAGGGGTGAGGGTGTCGTTATTAATCTTGGTGAACGAGGTGTCTTGTTTGCGACAATATCTGATCAAACACATAAAGACCTCTATCACGCTTTCCCTCTACCTGAAAAAGCAGAGTCCTCAGTTGAAGGCATAAAACATTATGAAGAAAAGCTTCGCACTGGTATGCGCGGGCCTATTAGTCTAGAAGATTACGCCGAATACACTAAGATTGTTTATTTTAAGGATATAACTGATCCCAAGACAGTAGCTTTGGTTTGGGGCAATTATAAGAACTATGAAACAAGAACGGCTGGCTTAATTGATAACTTTGAAGAGACCCTCGGTGCGGGTGTTCATATAGTTAGTGTAGAAGCTGAAGTAGTGGATGAGCCGATAACTTTTAATAATGTAGATCGTTACCTTGGGACAGGGTTTTGGGAAAAACAGAAGGCTTGGATCCAGTCAATAGGGATCAGAGAGCGTCGTAATTTGACGCCTTTATTTAAGCTTAAACGGGGATAAGGTTAATGACGGGGTATTAGTTATTTAGTTCCCTTTTTTTTATGAGAATGCTATAATATACGCATATTAAGAGGTGTTTATGAGCATAGAAACTAAAGGGTTCTGTCGCAAAGTTTAACTTAGGCTAAAACGCCCATTAAACCACAAACTATCTTACCGTCGCCAAGCGATAAAACTGCTCCGCTGGCGTGAGGTTCTGGTCAATATATTTTACAAATTTCAGCTGTTTCTTTTTTATCATATTCATGAGTTCAATACCTGCTAACGTCCGTGATGCGGTATGCATTTTCCTGAAGCACCCCATGGGGTTAGTAATGCGTTTAATATGACGACGTAGAGAAGTACGAACCTACAGAATAACAACATGTAAAAACACATTAATATACAATAAAATCAGCAAGATAGCTCTTGATTGATAATGTGACTTATGGAATATAGTAACCAGAACAGGAAAGGGACCACACACGAAACAACTGATAACACAGAGAGCTTTTTCTTTGACAAAAACCTAATTAGAGAAATATAGATTATGTAGTACCGCCTTGACTATTATGTAAATTATGTGTTAGTGTCTTTGAAATTTATAAAGGTACATCATGAATACAAATTTAAATGACATTGATATTGAGCAGATTAAGTTAATAGACGAAGACGCAGCCGAAATCTTAAGTAACGCTGTACATGCCGTTAAAGCCATAATGGACCGACGTCAACAAATGGATCTAGACGGTAAAAATGATGAAACTTTATTCGTTTTGGCTGGAGAAAAACATGATAAGCCCGCCCATCATTTATTTAATATGCTAGTGATAAATGGATTAGTTCAGGCACAAGAAAAGCCTTTAATCACTCATGAATTACCACATGATTTTCTGATAAAAGAACTTAAGAAAAAATACTCAGAAGCCTACGAAAAAGCAAATAAAGACCCAGCAGCTCTTGGCGCTCTCCAGCTAGTGTTCCTTGCACATACTCGTTCATTATTAGACGCTCCATATACACGAGAAATTTTTTATAAGAACTTAATGAGTCTGTTAGTAGATAAACAAATTTATTCTGCTTTTAACGATTTGCCGCACCAAGAATATACGACTTCAGATAACCCTCTTTTAGCACATTATCTAAAAGATGTTAGCGAACAAAAAGATAATGTCACTCTCTATGACAAGCTGATTAGTCGGAACGTTCCATATAGAAATTACTATATGCAGAATGTAGCTACAAAATTATCTGCAGAAAAGAACGCTCGTATAACTTATCAGCTATGCGGTGTCGCTCACATCGATGGAGCAGGTGTATGCGATTCAAAACATGGTTTAATTTCATTGTTTGAACGGTCTAGCTCTGCAGTATTTCCTATGTATCTATCGACAGATGGCACAGAATTAGATAACTGTGACAGTTTGAAAATGTCTTTGCCTTGTAAAAGTGCTTATTATAGCCCTAGTACAGGGCAGCCATTTAGACTCAGCTTACAAGCTTTGGCGAGAAAGCCAGAATTAAATTCGCGGGTAAAAGAAGAAAGCTATACAGATCGTATATTAACTAATGTAGGTTTATCAAACTTGATGCTTAGAAAAGATTAGTTCCATAATGTAAATTATGATAAATATTAGGTTTGTTTTTTAATTATTGCCAATAATAAAATTTTCTATAGCATACTCAGAATGATGAATCTGATTAGAACAGTATTGTTGCTATTGATGGTAATGCCCGCGTTTACGCCGTGGTTGCCGCATAGTGCTGTTCATGCGTTGCACGATCATCAGGCTCAACATCATGGTGCAGAAAATCATGGTCATGGACATGAAGGACATGATCATGAAAGTAAACAAATCATTCATCATGCTATTCAATTTGATGCAGCTAGCTACTTTAGTGATTATCTGCATGTCGAGCTACAAAGCCCTGAACAACTTAGTTTTGAAGCTCCTGTGTTAGATACGCAGGCTATTGACTACACCCTTGCAAAGGTTATCAACCCGATACCCATCTATGAGTTAATTTCTGTTCAGAGTCGAGAGCCTCCTGATGCGCGAAGGCTTAGACCAGATAAAACCCCGCTTTACCTCTCAACGCAGCGCCTACGGATATAGGTCAAACCTAATCCGAGGCTTTTTCATGCCTCCATTTTAATTTTGATTATAACTCTTCAAAAAATGGAGAAATATTACTATGAGTTTTTTACAATTTAAGACAGCACAAGACCGTCTATTTGCCTGTATTGGTGTGGCGTTGATGCTTGTCGGATTATTCGGGATCATTCCCGATGCTTTGGCGCACGGCGTAACCGTGGGTGATAAAGGCTATATTCAGGAAACAACGGGTGTTCACCCTATTCCGTTTATCTATCTTGGTGCTAAACATATGATGACGGGCTATGACCACCTGCTATTCCTGCTTGGTGTCATATTCTTCCTCTATCGCTTGAAAGACGTAACAATCTACGTATCTCTTTTTGCGGTTGGTCACATCATTACCCTACTTTCTGGGGTATTGATGGAGATTAGCATTAGCGCTTACATCATTGATGCCATTATCGGCTTTTCAGTGGTCTATAAGGCACTGGATAACATGGGAGCATATCAACGTTGGTTTGGGTTTCAGCCTAATACTAAAATTGCGACTTTCTTATTTGGTTTGATACATGGTTTTGGTTTGGCGACTAAAATTCTTGATTATGAGTTGTCACCAGATGGTTTATTGCCGAATTTGATCTTCTTCAATATTGGTGTGGAGCTTGGACAAATTCTGGCCTTGGCAGTGATTTTGATAGCCATAGATTTTTGGCGCAGATCAAAAAGCTTTCTACACCACGCTTATCATACCAACGTCTTGATGATGATGCTGGGCTTTTTGCTCATGTTCTATCAAATCACAGGCTACATCGTTCAATAAATTCAAACTGACAATTTAAGGAAATTACAATCATGTATAATTCAAATATTCCATCTGACACAGAAGTGCCATCAACGGCAAAACTGATTAAATCAACCATAATAGCGGCAGTTACGGCAGGTATTTTGCTTGTCACTGTTGTAATGCCAGCCGAATACGGCATTGATCCTACAGGAGCGGGTAAAGTTCTTGGTCTAACTCGTATGGGGGAGATTAAAACCTCTCTCGCAGAAGAAGCTGCACAGGATGCCGCAATGGATAAGCAAGCTGTTGCCGAGGCTGAAAGTGTTTCTGAACCTGAAATTGCACCAGTTCCTGAGCAAGAGGTCGAGATTCAAACCCATGAAATGAGCGTTACTCTTGCACCAGATGAAGGCACGGAAATTAAAGTTGCCATGAAAAAAGGCGCGAAAGTTGATTACGTATGGGAAACAAACGGCGGAAAAGCAAATTTTGACGTTCACGGAGATAGTAAGGAGCTGAAAATCAACTACCACAATTATTACAAAGGATCTGATCAAAAACGTCAAGGTACTCTAGTTGCTGAATTTGACGGTTCTCATGGCTGGTTCTGGCGTAACCGTACAAAAGAGCCTTTGACAATCACTATCAAAACGAACGGTGAATATTCATCGATCAAAAGATACTAATTTTAAAAATATGAAAGGACTAGAAAAATGAAACTAACTGATCCAAAAATACTGATTCCTGCTGTTATTGTGTTGATAGCAATAGGGGCATTCGCTGTATCCACAATGAGCGGTAATAGTGACAGTACAGGTGGTCATGGCCATAGTCATGGCGATCACGGCCACGAACATTAAGAGAAGGAAACGATCATGCTTTTTACTGCATTGAAGGCTGGTATAGCCGCATTTGTAATAGTGTTTGCGTCTTGGCTAGCAGGTAAAAAGCCTGAGCTGGCAGGGTTTATAACAGCCCTGCCCCTTGTTTCCATTATGGCGATAGCTTTTGCTTATACGCAGCACGGCGATGTAAGCAACACAGCCCAATACGCGCGGAGCATCATCTTTGCTGTGCCGATATCTTGGTTGTTCTTTTTACCGTTTTTCTTTACGGAAAGGTTTGATCTTGGCTTTTGGGTCAGTTGGGCTTTGGGGCTTGTTTTATTGGTTGCCGGTTATTTCCTACACGGCCCTATGGGCACGTCGATGCCATGAAGTGCCAAAACTTTCTCCATAGTTTCCAGAAGAGTACCGTCTCGGTTTGGGGTGCGGGAAAGTGATAACATTTGTTATGGAAATTAATGAGTATTTTTATAAATTATATCAATGACTTGTAAGTATAATTTCAAGCGCCTGATCTATGTTCAAGCCGATCTGCCAACCATAATTTTATCAAAGATTGACGCGTTACACCAAGCCTTTGTGCTTCTTTATCCAGAGATTCAACCATCCATGATGGGAAATCGACGTTCACGCGTTTTGCTTCACGATTTGGGCGCGTTGCAGTATCCAGATCAAAATGATCCAGAACATCTTCTTTGTTATTATCAAACTTCTTATCGAGATCATGTGCTTTCATAAATGTCTATCTCCTTATCTCTGGAACGCCTGACAGATATTAATCTGATGCTTGCGTCTCTATAGGTCACAATCGCTGACCAGTGTTTATCCTCAATCCTTCCAATGATCATACTGCGCGGCTCATCCAATGTTTTGGCCTTGATTTCCAATAAATCCGGATCAAGCCAAAGGCTTTGCGCCGTTTCAAAATCAATACCGTGTTTAGCCAGGTTGGCGGCGCTTTTTTCCGGATCATATTCAAACTTCATAATACTAATATAGCACTAATTATTTATTAATGGTATATTTATTATACCTTTATGCAGATATTTTTGTATCATTGACGGGATCAAAGATGCGTTTATTCATATCCAGATCAAAAGATCCATAAGGCGTGATGTGCTGGTATATCAAGGGCGTCAATGCTCGCAAATCCTCTTTTTCCATGCCTTTTATCCATTTATCCTCTTTTAAAACATCCTGAATCATGAGCGTATTTACGTACACAAGGCATACCTGCAATAAATGCAGCGCCAGAATTGATATTTCCTGATTGGCAAGCTGGTTGGATGTTAGCTCACTATTTCGGGCAAAAAAGATAAACTCGACCGTGCTGTTGCAGTTTTCAATGACGTTTAGAGCCTCATGGATTTCACGTCGCAGTTCTTCTGAAGCCAGATATTCGCATAAGAATATGGTCTTAACAGCGCGTCCCAACTCGGATAAAGCCTGATAAGTGGGGTGCTGACGATTGTTACGGGTAAAGCGGTTTAAAATGGATTCCGCGCTTGCGGTTCCTTTTTGTAAAGCAGAGGCATATTTCACCATTTGGTCATACTGGTTCGATATTAAATCCCAGTTTATGGGCTTTTGGTTTAAGATGGGAGCAATATTGCTGTATTGTCCACTTAATCTGGCTTCTGGAAGATACAGCTTCTGCGAGGCTATGGCTTTTAATCGTGGCATCAACGAAAATCCTAAAAGTTCACAAAACGCAAAAGCCACCTCGCTCTGGCCGTGGCTATCAACATATTGGGTATCAATCTCCATATCCGTATTGTGCCGCAATATACCTTCCATGACCGCGCCCACTTCCGAAGAAGAGCAACGTTTGATTTGGGAATGAACACAGAGCGATTTCTTCTCAACATGCCAGTAAATCATAACGCCGGGGCCTTTATATCTGACATGCCATTCGCTCATCAGGTTTTGATCCCACGCATGAAGTTTCTTGGAATCAGAGGCGCAAGACGTTGTGCCCTCTCCCCAGATACGGGACTGTCTTATTTTAAGTGTTGCGTTCACAACGTTGATAATTGCTGCTCTCAGAGCATCTTTATGAATATAACGCTCCCGAACGTGTCGTAATTCATCAAAAGTAAAAGGCCGTTCATCGCCTGCCAAAACACGCTTTAACCCTGTATTTGTGCCCAAAGCATAGAGTGTTAAAAGTAAACGCGGCTGTAAAATGCTTTGATCCAGAATTTGGCGATCACCGCTACTTTTGAAGCATTCAGTGAACCCGGTATGCAAATCTGCCTCCTTAACGACGTCCAAAAGTCCTGTGAGTGGCCAACGTCCAGCCACCTCCGCTTTCAATTTGTGCAAAAATTGTGGTTCTGGCTGCGGTTCTAAAGGCGAGAGGTGAATCAAATTCTTACCATGCGGCCTTATAAAAATCTTGGGGTTACGCGGTATATTATTGTTCAAGCCATGCAAGGCTTCCCTCATCTTGCTCTTCAATCCGCCTATAAAGTCATGGGTTTTCAACGGTAAGTTCAGGCTTTGATAATAAGCCGTTCTTTTTACTTCGAAATCTTGGGGAACATCGTTATCCGGATTGCGGAATTTATGGGCACCTTCTACCCAAACTTCACGGCAACGCAACCCATCTCGCAGTGCTTGCAAAACGCAGATTTCATAGCTGATACGGTCAATAATATCATCGCATCTTTTCTCGTCATATTTGATAAGCAAGGGCTGCAGGGATTTGGGGATAATGCCGTTTATCGGTACATCTCTGGCTAATATTTTACGTTGTGATTTTTTTGCAGATATAATGTACGCCAAGGCCTCTATCACAGGTTTGTGATGCGCATTATTACAGCGGAACTTAAGAGCCGCCAATATCGGCGGCACCATCTGGCGATAATGGTTCTTGTATGAATTGCGGATATAAACCTGTAGTTTTTCTTTATAAATCGGGCGTTCAGCCTGAAATTCCTTCACCAAATCTTCCAGTATATTTTGTCCAACCGCAGGAAACAAAACATCACGCACTGAACCTTCCGGATTATCAAGCGCGGCCTGCGCCAATTTGAATAGGATCATCTTCTTGTTCGAAACCTCGCGGACATTTCCAGCAATCTCTTTGGTTACACGCTTTTCAGAGCGTATTTTGATCTTGTGAATAAGCTGGATAAGCAATTCAACCAGACCATCAATAATCTCGCTGCGACGCTGAAGTAGAAATGCGCAGGCCAATGTATAGCGTATACCATCTGGATGCCTTCTCATTTCCCAAGCAGACTCGATGCCGGCACGGCGGCGATATTTGTTCACCGTTTTATCATTGATCCCTGCAAACAAATTATCTGGAAGTGCAAGTCTATCAATGCTTTCTAACTTCAAAAGCTCATTCATTACACTTTGCAGACCAGGGCGGCCAGGATCGGTTTTTAAAGTACTAAAAGGCGTGTCATCCCCTTCTGCCTTATGTTCTTCTGAAAACAGGCCATCAATCGAAGAGCGGCTATCATTTGAAAGTCTGGATTCAACGCACCGGAAAATACCAGCCTCAAACGCAGCAAGTGCGCCTTTTATGATCCGCTCTTGTTTTTGCTCTGATGGTTTTTCGATTTTACACTTCAAACACCACTGCGTTATTCCTTCACGTAAACTCTCATTTTGCTCCGGCTCTTCTATAACTTCAGCGTGAAGCCAATCTTGCAAATGTTCATAGTCATCGGAATTTGGCAAACGAAACCCAAAATACTCACGAATATCAACACGTTGTCGTTTTGCTGTTCTATCTTGAAAATCCAGATCATGAATGCTGTTATTACATTCCAGCTGTTCAGTAACAGAGCGTATTGCCGAAAACACAAGACCATCAGAACACACTGGGAAACAGGCATTTTTCCGATAATGTTTCAAAAACAAAGCACCCTGAAATCTGTTTTTTCCACGATACTTTTGCAAAAAATCAAGCTCTGCACGTGTCAGAGCCCAATCTGGGTCAATAAATTTAAAGGTCATAAACTAAAGTTCGGCGATCACAACACAAATGTCCATGCAAAAATTGAAATTAATGGAAGTTTTGGCACTTCATGGCACCGACGTGCCCATAGGGCCAATGAATGAGACCAAGGAGTCTGGCTCGATAATATAGATTATGAAAAAAACGGCCAATGAAGGCAGGCTTCAAACACAAAATACTGTAATTGACGGCCGCGATTACGAAGATATTTATGATGATTTTTTCAAATCGCGGTAGAAATTTTCGTGTGAGCCTAAAGCCAATAAAGAAAGGGTCAGTGTTTCATCTTCATAATGATATGCTAATAGCGTTAGTTGCTTTACCATTTTAAATTTATAGACTGATATACCCGAAAGATCGCCAACTTTTGGCTCTCCTATATTCGGATTCTCAACAAGGGCCCTTACCGCTTTATCCAAGTCTTGTTTTTGATTCTTGTGTAGTTTTTTGACGGTTCTGCTAAAAGTCGATGTTTGAACGATGTTCATATGGTTTAACCAAATTCATAAGGTGTGACTTGTTCATCAGATAGCTCCGCTTTAGCTATCAGGATCTCTTTTATGAAGCTGTATGGTAGATCTGGATTTTCTTCAGCTATTTTGCCAATATTCATCCAATATTCAATTTGCTTAGGCGTTGAACGGCTGTAAACGGCCGCATAACGTTTAGCTTCGTTAACTATCTCATCGGAAAGTTTAATTGTAGTTGCCATGTTCCTTCTCCTTACATATGTCTATAATACATAAAATTGGAGCAAAAAGCAACCTTTTGCTTACTCTGATGCCCAAACAAAACCTGTCACTTGCTCAGACTTTGTTTGGGGCAGGACATATTCCCATTTTACACAATGAAGGTTATCGGGCTTGGTTTTTCTACGCACGAATGATTTTTGTATGAGAGTTGGTTAAATTAGATGGCAAAACATTTCTAGTATCTACTATGAGATCACAGCTCTCTGCAATAGATGGAAAATCAATATTATCGTGATCTGTGATAATTAAAATTGCATCATATCCTTTTAGGGTGTCTGCGGTTAAATCACAGCTTCGTAATCCTTCTAACTCTTTATGATGATCCATATGTTCTAGAACTGGAACATGCGGATCATGGTAATTGAATTGTGCGCCACGCTTTCTTAATTTGGACATTATATCAATTGCGGGGCTTTCACGCATATCATTTACATTTTTCTTATAGGCTACGCCAATAATTAGAATATTTGCTGAAGACAGACTTATCTTTTTATGTATATCCAGTGCATCAATTAGTTTTTGTATGACGTAATTGGGCATATTGGTATTAATCTCACCGGCGAGTTCGATAAAACGTGTGGGGAGATCAAATGCGCGCGCACGATAACTTAAATAAAATGGATCAATGGGGATGCAGTGGCCCCCCAGCCCGGGCCCAGGATAAAAGGGCATATAGCCAAATGGTTTAGTCTTTGCGGCCTCAATCACTTCCCAAATATCTATGCCCATCGCATCATAAATCACCTTGAGTTCATTTACCAAAGCAATATTAACAGAGCGGAAGATGTTTTCCGTCAGTTTCACGGCTTCTGCCGTATGCGCCGACGATACAGGAACGACCTCATCCAGAAATAGACGATAAAAATTGACGGCATTTTCTAAAGACTGCGGGTCATCTGCGCCAACCACTTTTGGTATGGACTTTAAAGCAAAGCTCTTATTACCTGGGTCTTCGCGTTCTGGTGCAAAGGCCAAATAATAGTCCTGCCCTGCTTTTAACCCGTTCTTAGACAATAGGCGTTCGAGCACCTCTTTCGTGGTGCCGGGATATGTCGTTGATTCTAGAACGATCAGCTGTTCTGGCCTTAAAACATTACGCAGTGCCCGCGCGGAATCAGCAATATATGACAGGTCAGGTTCACGATGTTGGTCAAGCGGCGTTGGCACACAGATCATAATGACATCACAATCCGCCAGATCATTTATATTGAATGTTGCCGTAAATTTCTGCTGCCCAATAAGCACGGAAAGATCTTCGTTCGACACCGCATAAATATGCGATTCCCCCTTATTAAGGGTCGCAACGCGGCTTTTGTTAACATCATAACCAACAACTGCGACACCGGCCTTGCCAAGTGTAACGGCTAAAGGTAGGCCAACATATCCTAGCCCGATAACAGCTGCTTTTACGGATTTATTCTGAATTTTTTCTGATAAGGTCATAGCAAATAATAAAAATATAAGAACTAAACATCAGAATATTCTACATAAGATTGTCTGATCTGTATATGTGTATATTAGGTTATGCGCTATGTAACAAAGTATATTTGGCGTTATGCGGCTTTCTTTAAACGCTCTTCCTGATCAACGAGCGACAACAACAAGCCATTAAAGCGGCTAACAACGGCTTGCTTATGATACACATCTGGTAATAGGGACTTTCTAAAGCTTTGCACCGGATCCGGGCGTACTTCACGCATCTGCGTAATAAATTTATCCATACTTTGAACTACATTTAGCGCATCTGGCGCGGTATGTTTCGCTATTTCGTGAATGCCGCCAGATTCTTTTGTCGCAATTGCGGGCGTCCCGCATGCCAATGTTTCTAAAATAACATTTGGCAGCCCTTCAAACAAAGACGGCAAGAGGAAACAATCCGCCTGAGCAAATTGTGTATATGGTTCTTTCACAAGCCCAGGCAGATACACTTGCTCATTCAAACCGAGGCTATTAATAAGGCTCTCTAGATTTTCTCGTTCAGCACCTTCACCATATATCGTCAAACGCCAATCATGTGTGTGGTTCAGCTTCGGTAGCATGTTAATTAGACGGTCAAAGCCCTTTTGTTTCCCTAATCGGCCACAAGCAACATAGTCTACGCGTGTTTTGCGCGCCGTAGAGATAGGTTGAAAATTATCTTGGCTTCGCATCTTATCAATATCGACAGAATTTGGCAGCACCATAAAATTATCATCGTCCAAAGACAAAGATGCTGTAAATTCATCTAAAATCGTTGATGCAGGGCTTAATAGAACATCCGCTTTTGGGTAATAGCGCTTATATAAATTCTTGATAATAAAGCTTCTATTCTTATATTTTTCAAAGAAAAATGACGGCGTGATCGCCTCACGTATTACAAATTTTGTATCGGGGAAAAACGGTTTCAACGCCATAACGGCAAAATTCATATGTGCCATTGTGGATACGATAATGTCTGGGGTGAGTCCTTTTAGAACTTTAAACAGATTAGGCGCCGACTTAAATACTGAATTTCTGTTAAGTGCGTGATGCTGAATGCCAGCTCTGATTAGATAGTGTAAATCACCGCTGTTGCTCACTGTTACAATTGTGGGTAAAAAAATATTTTTGTCTAATCCGTTCATTAGATTTAAAAGCACACGTTCAGCTCCGCCCGCTGTAAGCGACGGGAGAACAAATACAACTTTTATCAGCTCTGATTTGTTTCTTTGCGAATTAAACATATAATCCTGACTATATTTTATTTACATAGCGTTATATCATTGTTTGCTAAAAAACTCAAGTTTTTATAAATTTTATGCAGTTAGTATAGACAATATATGAGATTAAGCTTTATAAAACTAACAAGTTAATTTTCTTGTTTTTGAGGCATATATGCTGAACCCAATACTTATAACTGGCGCAGCCGGATTTATCGGTTTTCATACCGCAAAAAAACTTTTAGAAAGCGGTTTAAGTGTTGTGGGTATAGACAACATGAATGACTATTACGATGTCCAGTTGAAAGAAGACCGCCTGAATCTTTTGTCCACCTATGATAATTTCGAATTTGTGAAACTAGATATTTCAGACCGTGCTGCTATGGAAAACTTATGGCAAGGACATGGGCCTTTTACAAAGGTAATTCATTTAGCCGCCCAGGCAGGTGTGCGCTATTCTCTTCAGAACCCATATGACTATATCTCAAGTAATATAATGGGGCATCTAGTTATATTGGAAATGTGTCGTCACACTAAAGGCTTTGAGCATCTCGTCTATGCAAGCTCTTCTTCTGTCTATGGAAAGAATAAAAAACTCCCCTATTCTGTTGACGATCCGGTTGACCACCCAATATCTTTATATGCTGCAACAAAGAAAAGCGATGAACTTATTAGCCATAGCTACAGTCATCTTTATGGTATTCCTCAGACGGGGTTGAGATTTTTCACTGTGTATGGACCATGGGGCCGTCCGGATATGGCATATTTTATCTTTACTAAGGCGATAAGTGAGGGAAAGAAAGTTCCTGTATTTAATAATGGTAATATGAAACGAGATTTTACTTATATTGATGATATCGTTGATGGTATATTGCTAACTTTAGAGAGGCCTCCTGTTAAAGCTGGGGTAGCGGCACCGTGCCGTGTATTAAATCTCGGCAATCATAAAAGTGAAGATCTTATGGATTTTATTCATGAGATTGAAGATGCGTTAAATAAAAAAGCGGATATCGAATTTAAGCCAATGCAGCCTGGTGATGTAATCGAAACATTCGCAGATGTTGATGAGACAATTGCGATTACGGGCTATCACCCTAAAACAACTATTAGCCAAGGTTTGCCAATTTTTGTCGAGTGGTATAAAAGTTATTGTCAGATAGGCTCTGATTAATAAGGCGTATTCTGGTGCTTGTTTTCCTTGTGGTTTATTGTTAATGACTTGTCTCAGGTGTGGTCGGTTTGTGAATGTATTATGCAACTGTATAATTTGCTTATGATTTCTTGCCCAAAATATAAAAGGTAAATGAAAGTGTTTGATGTTCAGAGTTCTAAAATGTCTATAGCTTTAGCTTTGGGCGCTGTTTTTTCAATTATAATGATTGAGTATCCTCGGGCTTTCGCTTTTATGCCTGCTTTGTTTGCTCTGGTGCATATATTCTCCCAAAGCATTTCTTCTAAAGTTATGCCGCATTTTTCTTGGCGAAGTATTGTGCCGCTATTAGTTATTTGGAGCCTCGGCTTCTCGAGTGTTTTTTGGTCTGTTGACCCAGCAGTTTCGCTTGAAAGATGTATAAAGTTGGGGCCTGTTATGCTAATAGGCTTTGTAATCATTACTTGGGCTCTTAATCAACCAACTGATCTGAAACGATCTAAGCCCTATTTTTATGGTATAGCTATAATGGTAATCTTAGGGGCATTGATTACTATTTTCGAGCTAAACGCGGATAAGGCTTTCTATAAATTTCTACGTGATCTTCCCGAAGACTCTAAATTTTCTTATGCTGTATATAACCGTGGAACGGTTATCTTAACTTTATTGACATTAAGTTTGCTTGGATATTTCTTGTACATTAGGCGCTCTATTAAGGCTCTTTCTATTATTATTTTATGCCTCACTTTTCTTATGTTGCAAACCGATAGTCAGTCAGCGCAGTTAGCATTGGTCTTAGCTTTGCTTTTCTTTTTTTTATTTCCGTACGGCTCTAGAGTCTCTTGGTACGCCCTTATGTTGTTTATTGCGTTTTTGATAATCAGCGCTCCACATGTCGCGCCTTGGCTCTATGGGCATGCGGAATATATAAACAGCCTTCCCTTTTTGGGGGGTAATATGGGGTATGCAGGGCCCCGTTTAGAGATCTGGGACTATGTCGCTCGCTATGCTTTAGATAGTCCGATCTTGGGTTATGGACTGGAAGCGACTAAGGTCATCGAAGATTTTGATTCAAAAGAGTTGTATCTAAAAGGAAATACTATTTTGCACCCTCATAATTTCGCTTTACAGCTTTGGATAGAGTTTGGGGCGGTAGGAGCTCTTGGCTGTGTTTCTCTAATCTTATGGATGTTGTATAGGATATCTAAGCTTCCTTATAAGGCGGATAAGCAAGTTTGTTTATCAAGTTTTATAGCGGTACTTTCAGTTTCTTCAACTGGATATGGAATTTGGCAAGGCTGGTGGTTGGGGACTGTCTTTTTTACAACGGCGACAATACTTTACTTTGTAAGGTTAGAAAAAACAGATTGATAAATGGCTGAAATATGCATGTGAATGGGGGCCGTTTTAATTTCTTGCTCGATTGCTTGGGAGAATAGATGTAATTAACCTATTATAATCAAACAGATATTTTTATAATTTATATGGTGGTGATGCTAAGGAATATACAAAAATTCTTGCCGAGTTTTCTTGTAGTTTCGGTTACTGCATTTTTTTTGAAATAACTTTCCAAGATGAATGAAGTCTTAGCTCTTTATCTTGTAACAAATCTTCAGATGTTTGATATTCTAAGGATATGATTTCCCATCGCGGTTTAGGGAGTAATTGTCCTATATCAGTTTGATTAACAAATCGGATTTGTCCAACGCCTGTAAGAGTGCCGCCTGTAATGTTCTTCACCAACCCGCTTTCATGCAAGCTCCCTGTTTTCATACTGGCGTGACTATCAGCATAAGGCGTATGAAGGAACACGCCTCCAACCTTAAGGACTCTATAAATCTCGTCAATTGCTTGCTTTTGGGCTTCTTTGCCTGCGCAAGTTATAGCGGCACGGTCAATTACCATATCAAACAGGTTTTCTTCAAAGTCTAATTGTGTGAAGTCGCCACATAAAAACGTTCCAGAATGGCCATCTTTTTTTATAAGCTCAGACGCTGTTTTAATAGCTTTTGTTGACGCATCAATGCCATATACAGCAAATCCTTCCCGAGCAAAAAAACGTAGATTACTTGCGGTGCCACAACCAACTTCTAGTATTTTAATTTCTTTAGCGTCTATACCCTTAGGTTTGTATCTATATACGAAACTTACAACGCTATCCCATGGAGCTTTCTGGATATGCCCATTTTCATAGATTTCATCCCATATGTTATCATAGCTCTGCTCATTCATTTAAATATTCTCCAGCTTTTCAGATATCGCCTCAATTAGACCATTCTTTGCATAAGCATTAATATTAAGATTGAGGACATTCGGGTAATCCTCATCTAATTTATTTGAAATTCTTGCTAACACCTGTTCATATCCAACTTTAAACATAGAATACGAAACTGGAGTTGAAAGCGTATAGGCTTCTTGCCACTCGGTTTTTACTATCATACCCATTTTGTTGAGTTCCTCCCATATCTTATTTTTATATTTATCTGGGGATTTCCATAGGTCAGAGCTCATCTCTGTTACACACTCTGCACATATATAGGATTGGCCTTTACTATTGCTTTGTTGTCCGTAAAATCCTGGGGATGAAGCTCTGAAAACCCAACTTTCAGGTGTGAAGTCATGCACATACGTATAACTTGGCTGATCATCCTTATCCATGAAAAAATAAAATAAAGCCATAGGAATTTTAGCAACATGATTAATCATCGCATCCTCTCCCCATAAAATCTTTGATAGCGCTCCTTGATCTAGCGCCCATATCAACTTTTCTGATATTAAAATGTCACTATCTTTTAAAAAAGTTTTAATACTGTTGTTTTTAGTCTCTTTAATTGATTCAACGGTCTCACCCAGAAATAAATCCACTCCGACTTTCTCTAAATACTTTTCTGCCAAATCACAAAAGCCACGCATCCCGTTCTTTTTGGGGTAGAATGTTCGATGCACGAATGATTTTTTGGCATCTTGATAATATTTCATTTCATCGTTTTGTGATGGCAAGGCCAGTATAGCATCAATTTCTTTACTGCTGTTTTTGAGGTTTGAAACGATATTATCGTCATCATCCATAAGGTGCACACGCGAAAGAGGTGTGCGAAGGAGTGCTGAAGGATCCAAATCATGTGTATTGTTATTTGCAGCCAATTTTAGCACAATATTTGACAAATATTGTGCTAGATCTGAGCCGTATCGGTTGTTTAATGTTTCTTCTAAATTAAAGGCTTCGTTTTGCGTTATTTTATGAATTAAAGCGTTGTCTTTAATTTGGTTTAATGCAGCCTTTTGGGCTTCTTTGTCTAACCATGAAAAATCAGGAACGGCGATTCCTTCACATAAATGATTATTGGTTATGGAGGCGTATTTCACAGATAATGGTATATACTCATCCCTCATAATTTCCAAAGTTAGTGCCGTGATGTCCGCCTTGTCGTTATTGAAAACGTGACATCCAAAGTCTAAGTTCAGATCATTGTGACGCTTTCCTCGGAGCACACCGCCTAAACCATTCGACCTTTCGATGAGAGCAATTTTCTTTCCTTTTTTTGCCAACAAAGCTGCAGCATAAATACCCTGCGCGCCCCCGCCAACAATAACCCAATCATAAACTTTCATCTCTTAAACGCTCATTTCATATCTAACACTAAGCCGCGGCCACTATAAACAATTAGTCTGGACAAATAAAGTAAGATCTCTGTAAGTTTCTTTTGTTTTCTTTCATAAAAGCTTGATTTAATCATAGTGATGTAATACTCAGATTTAGATTAGTATATGTATTGAATGAAAGTTAGGAAGCGGAATGCGTGATTTTAGCCCCAGCGAATTAGATCTTGATGGTAAGTCAATCCTTGTAACCGGGGGAACAGGGTCATTTGGCCATAAATTTGTTGAGAAAGTGCTCCAGAATTATAAGCCTGCACGCCTTATTATATATTCTCGTGATGAGCTAAAACAATACGAAATGGCGCAAAAATTCAGTGCGATTGAACATCCGTGTATGAGATATTTTATAGGCGATGTCCGTGATAGAGAGCGTTTGGAGTTAGCGATGCGCGGTGTGGATATCGCGATTCACGCCGCAGCCCTTAAACATGTGCCCGTCGCTGAGTATAACCCGATGGAGTGTATCCGCACGAATATTGACGGTGCCGAGAATGTTACCATGGCCGCTATGCACAATGATGTTAAGAAAGTTATTGCACTCTCTACCGATAAAGCTGCCAACCCTATAAACCTTTATGGAGCTAGCAAGCTTGCCTCTGATAAGATTTTTGTAGCGGCAAATAATATATCTGGTGCTGCGGGAACCAGGTACTCTGTGGTGCGCTATGGAAATGTTGTTGGTTCTCGTGGCTCGGTTATTCCTTTATTTAAGAAATTAATTGCTGAAGGTGTAGATTTTTTACCTATAACCGATGAAAGAATGACACGTTTTTTAATTACATTAGATCAAGGTGTTAATTTTGTACTTTCTTCTCTTGAAATGATGCGCGGAGGAGAAGTTTTTGTTCCTAAAATTCCATCCGTTAAGATGGAGGCATTAGCAAAAGCAATGGCACCCGATTTACCAACCAAAATTATAGGTATTCGACCAGGTGAAAAACTTCATGAAGTTATGGTGACTGCGGATGATGGCCGTAACACTCTTCATCTGGAAGATCGTTACGTTATTAAACCGGCCTTTTCTTTCTGGGATGATAAATGCCCTGAATATGCCAATGCGCAAAAAACAGCTGACGACTTCTATTATGCTAGTGATAACAATGATGAATGGCTTTCAGGTCAACCGTTGGAAGATTTAATTGCAGGATAATGATATAAGAGGTGTAAAGCTATATGTTTATCCCGTATGGAAAGCAAGAAATCGACCATGATGATATTAATGCTGTAGTCAGGGCTCTAAAATCTGATTATTTAACTTCCGGCCCCACTGTCGGAGAGTTTGAGAAAGCGCTGGCGGATATAACAAAAGCCTCAGAAGCTGTGGTTTGCTCAAATGGGACGACAGCGCTTCATCTGGCATTATTAGCTTTGGGGGTAGGCCCTGGAGACGCTGTCATTGTTCCTACAGTGACATTTCTAGCCACCGCAAATTCTGTTCGCTACACAGGAGCAGATGTCGTCTTCGCCGATGTTGACCCTGAAACTGGTTTAATGACGCCCGAGCATTTTCAGGGCGCTATAAATCGCTGTGGTGGCCGTAAGCTTAAAGTTGTTATGCCTGTTCATTTGGGGGGGCATATATGTGACTTGAAGGCCATATCCAAACTAGCAAAAGAAAATGATTGTTTTGTAGTTGCAGACTCTTGTCACGCCCTTGGCGGGATATATTCAGATGAGCCCGTGGGGGCTGGCGTTTATGAGGACATGTCAGTATTCTCTTTTCATCCGGTTAAGACTGTGGCGATGGGTGAAGGAGGCGCCATAACAACTCGACACAAAGATTTGGCAAACACTATGCGCAAGCTACGCTCGCACGGTATGGAAAAATCTGATACGAATGAGCCTTGGGCTTATGATATGCGGGATTTGGGTTATAATTATCGTGTGACAGACATACAATGTGCTCTAGGACTTTCTCAGCTCAGCAAGCTTAATCAATTTATCAGAAGACGTGCTGATTTGGCTGAAAGATATAATACTAGATTTAAAGAGAATAAATATATACGCCTGCCACAAGTTAGCGTAAACAGTCAGTCTGGGTGGCATTTATATAGCATAGGTATAGATTTTGATTTATTAGGAAAAACCAGATCTGATGTTATGGCTGAATTGAAATCCAAAAGCATAGGGACACAGGTTCATTACATTCCAGTACACACACAGCCTTATTATCAAAAGCAGTATGGCGATATAGTATTGCCTGGGGCTCATAAATACTACAATCAAACATTGTCGATTCCTCTGTACCCCTCACTTTCTGATGAAAGCTTTGGAATAGTGGTTAACGCGGTAAATGAGGTTATGTCATGAAGTCTATTGCGATTATCCCTGCGCGTGGCGGCTCTAAACGTATTCCCCGCAAAAATATATATAATATTTGTGGGAAACCTATGCTTGCTTGGCCAATAGAGCAAGCTATAAAATCAAAGCTTTTTAGCGCAGTTATTGTTTCCACAGATGACACGGAAATCGCACAAGTGGCAGAACAGTACGGTGCACGTGCCATCATGCGTCCAGCAGAGTTGGCTACAGACACAGCTGAGGAAATTGACGCTTATGAGCATGTTTTACAAACACTGCATAATGAGCGCAAGATATATCCAAAGTATTTCTGTGGAGTATACCCGACAGCAATCCTCATAAAGGATGAAGATTTAATCGCGGGGTTTGAAAAATTTAGCGATAATAATGCCGATGTGGTAATGAGTGTGTCAGAATATGCAATACACCCATATAAGGCACTTGTGCGTAACATTGAAACAGGTTTTTTAGAAATGGTGTATCCAGTTGAATGTAATACACTTCGTTCTCAAGAATACCCCTTATACACCGCAAGCAATGGAACATTTTATTGGTTTAACGTGACTAGTTTTTTGAAAGAAAAAAATTATTATCCAGAGCGACTTGATCAATACATTCTTCCGCGCACCCGCGCCGTAGACGTTGATGTCCTTGAAGATCTAGATATAGCCCAAATTTTTAAGAAAAATCAGTTAGAAACAAGCTAAATGACCTTAAGAAGAATAACGTTTTGTTGTAATGCATCGACAAGAATTGGTGGCGGCCATGTGATGCGGTGCATATCCCTAGCTAAAGCCTATTTAAGAGCTGGATATGAATGTGTGTTCATTTGCAATAAAGAGGCGGAATCTATGATTCCTCAGCTATCTGACTTTGAGGTTTTTACCGAGGGAACATATATACATACAGATATTGTAGTTATCGACAATTACGACTGGGAAGAAAACTATGAAAAAAAATGGCGAAAATACGCAAAATTAATTACAGTAATAGATGACCTTGCTAATCGCAGCCACGATTGTGATGTACTTATAGATATGACCTTTGGTCGCCAAGCTTCCGATTATAAAGACTTTGTAGCTAGTGACGCGACTTTATTGGTTGGGCATGAATATATTATTTTAAGGCCTCAATTTTCTGAATACAGACAAAAAGCTTTTCAAAAAAGACAAAACACTAGCGAAATTGAAAATATTTTGATTAGCTTCGGCATGACAAATCCCGATCAGGTTACAGAAAGAGCATTGCAAAGTGTTATGGATTTTAAGAGGTGGCCGCTCAATATTTCTGTCGTTATGGGCAAGGATGCACAAACCATTGATGATGTTAAAGCGCTTACTCATGTTAAAAGCATGCATGACATATCATTAAACCTAAACGTTTCTAATATGGCTGAATATATATACCGCGCAGATATGGCGATAGGCGCTAGTGGTACCGCTAGTTGGGAAAGATGCTGCCTAGGCCTCCCTTCGCTTCAATATATCATAGCCGATAACCAAAGGCTTGTGGCTCAAAACTTAGAAGAAGCTGGTGCAATAATCAATTTAGGTAAATTAGAAAATACATTTTCTGAAAAACTTACCTCTGATTTTGCTCAAATTATTCAGAATCCTGAAAAGCTCAAAGAAATGGCTGTAAAAGCTTATTCTATATGTGATAGTCTAGGCGCGGAACGGATAATACAAGAAATATCGAGGCGGCAATGAAAAGCGCAAATGTTATACAAATTGGGGATAGAAATCTTGGTGTTGAGGAGCCTATTTTTATTGTGGCCGAAATAGGCATCAATCATAATGGCGACATGACTCTTGCCAAGGAACAAATTGCCGCGGCAGCTGAAGCTGGAGCAGATTCCGTAAAGTTCCAAAATTATCATGTCAATGATTTTGTACGCGATCCCTCGCTAATGTTTACATATAAATCTCAAGGAAAAGAAGTCACAGAAAGCCAGTTTGATATGTTTACACGTTATCAAATCGGTTTAGATGAGATGTTTGTTTTAAAAGAATATTGTGACAAATGCGGGATTATTTTCCACTCTACACCAACCAGCTTTGCCGGTATCGACGATTTAATAAAGGTGGGAGCTGGTATGTTGAAGAATGGTTCGGATTTTCTTTCCCATATAGAGCTTGTTGAAGCAATGGCAAAGACAGGCCTGCCAACAGTATTATCAACAGGCATGGCAAATAGAGAAGATATTGAGGAAAGTGTTCGCTACTTCAGAGACGCGGGGAATAATGACCTGATTGTCCTTCAGTGCACCTCAAATTATCCGACTGCGCCTAAGGATGTACATTTGCTTAAAATGTTAGAAATTGCGAAAGAGTTTGATTGTTTGACTGGGCTTAGTGACCATTCTCAAGGTAGCTTGGCTGCTGTTGGGGCTGCCATGCTAGGAGGTGTTCTAATTGAAAAACACTTTACATCAGATCACAACCTCCCTGGTCCAGACCATTGGTTCTCAAGTGATCCAGATGAATTTGCTGCATTGGTGAAAGATGTAAGAGCTGCAGAAAAATCAGGCGGCGGCTTAAAAGCCTTTTCTGAGATCTCGCAAGAAGCAAGAGATATGCTGGGACATGGAAGCTTAGAACTTGACATGGCCGAAGAAGAGAGCCGAAAAGAATACCGTCTTTCGTGCGTAGCTAAATATAGTCTTCCTAAAGGGCATATCATAAAAAAATCGGATATAGACTTTCAACGACCCGGTTATGGTTTCCGTCCTTCCTATGCCAATCATCTTGTCGGCCGCGTATTGAATAAGGATATTAAGCTACATCATATTCTACAAAACGAAGATTTTCTATAAAGTGAAAAACATATCCGTAAGAAAAGCACTAGAGAGTGATGTATCACTTGTTTTCCAATGGAGGAACGAGCCAGAGATTGTTGCCTTGAGCGATAAGCAAGTTAATGTTAGCTGGAATGAACATGAAGTCTGGTTTAAGAAAAAAATCAATTGCATTCTAAGTGACTTTCTAATAATAGACGTAGACCAAGAGCCAGTCGGAGTGATCCGTTTCGACCCTGTTGAAAATAATGCTACCATCTATGATGTGAGCATATATTTAATGGGTAGAAATAAAGGCAAGAATATCGGCTCAATAGCGCTGAAAAAGGCGATGCATGAGCTTGTTAATCAACGCAATATATGTGCTCTCCATGCACGTATACGTTGTGAGAACAGAATCAGTATCAAATTTTTTGAAAGTCTAGGCTTTAATTTTCTGCATACAGACGGTAACATCGATCTATATATATATGAGGTGGTGTGATGATAAAAAACAAATGGCGTGAAGATGATGCATTTAATGTTCGACAATACACGGAACTGTTAGAAACACATGGTCTTAATCACCAATCTTTAGACTGGGGTAGCGAGAGATCTCAGCATAAAAGATTCAAAATCTTAGCCGAAATTGGCCTAACTGATAATGATAGTGTTCTTGATATTGGCTGTGGGCTTGGAGATCTGTTTGGCTGGTTAAAGATGCATGATTACAAGAATATCCAGTATAAGGGTATCGATATCACGGATGCATTAATTAAACAAGCTCAAGTTAAATACCCTAGCGCTGTTTTTGAATCTGTTAATGTGCTGGAAGGTAATTATACGACGCAATTCGATTATGTTTTCGCCAGTGGTGTTTTTGCTAAACGAAATACAGATACAGCCAACTTTGCAAAAACTATGATTGAAAAGATGTTCAGCTTTGCTCAAAAAGGAGTTGCTTTTAATAGCTTGAGTTCGCTTTCTGAAAATCTCAGTGCTGATGATAATTCGCTTGATCCTTATGGCCTGCTTGATTTCTGCCGCAATCTTTCGCCATGGACTATTCTGCGAATGGACTACCATCCTCATGACTTCACAATTTATATTAAAAGAGAGCAATCATAAGTGATTATTTCTATAAATCAGCCCGCCTATTTACCCTGGCTCGGTTATTTTGATCGTATTAAAAACTCAGACATACATATTGTACTGGATCATGTTCAATTTGAAAAAAATTCAATGGTCAATAGAAATAAAGTGCGAACACAGCAAGGCGAAAGCCTTCTAACTGTTCCTGTGATCACCAAAGGAAAATTCGGTAATTTACCAATATCAGAGTTAACTATTGACAACAATAAGCCTTGGAAGAAAAAACATTGGAAGTCTATTGAGGCAACCTATCGCAAGGCTCCATTTGCAAAGGATCACATAGGCTTTTTCGAAGAAGTTTATGCCCAAGACTGGGACAAACTTAACGGTTTAAACGCGCATATTAACAATTATATTCTTAAGGCACTCAACATAAAATCTAAAATCATTTACAGCTCATCTTTGGACGTTCACAATAAGAAATCTGATCTTGTGCTTGAGATTTGCAAAATATACAATGCAAAAACATATATTTCAGGGGCACTAGGTCGTGATTACTTGGATCTATCTACTTTTGAAGACGCTAATATAAATGTGGTCTTCCAAGATTATAACCATCCAATTTATAATCAAGTTCATGGTGATTTTATACCTTATATGTCTGTAATCGACCTGCTCTTTAATGCTGGGTCAGAAGCCAGAAACATTATTTAATAAGGAATTAGATTTAGATATGAATACAGTATTGGTTGTAGCTGCTCATCCTGATGATGAAGTGCTCGGTTGCGGGGGCACTATGGCTCGTCATGCACTAAAGGGAGATAGAGTTCATGTCTTGTTCTTATCAGATGGCGTTTCATCAAGAGATGAAGGGGATCGTGATGTAGGAATTCGTAATGAAGCAGCGGAAAAAGCAGGAAAAATACTTTCTGTTAGCTCTATTTCATACGGCAACTTTCCTGACAATCAAATGGATAGCGTTCCCTTGTTGGATGTTGTGAAGTTTGTTCATAAGCATATCGAAAAAATCCGGCCCAATATAATTTACACGCATCACCACGGTGATCTTAATATAGATCATCAAGTTGCTTCTCAAGCGACAACAACCGCCTGTCGCCCGCAACAGGGGCATCCTGTCAAAGAAATTTACACATTTGAAATCCCGTCTAGCACCGAATGGCAAAATCCAACATTATCTACGGTTTTTATGCCTAATATCTTTATAGATATATCCTCTACCATTGATACGAAAATGAAAGCGTTAGGTGCTTATGATATTGAAATGCGGCCTTTCCCGCATTCTCGCTCTTATGAAGCTGTCCAGGCTCTTGCGACTCTCCATGGCGCTAGAAATGGCTTAAATGCAGCTGAAGCATTCATGTGTTTACGAGTAATCAAGACTTAGTTTGTTCAGCCCCTGTTTATTACCTTGCTTTTCTATGTTCTAGTTGATAACTATATGCTAATAAAATTACACCGCTTTGGAGAACCATAAATGATTAGGCTTTTCGTTGGATATGATAGATCAGAACCAGTGATTTTTAATACGTTTGCTCATAGCGTTATTAAGAAGGCTACGAAACCTGTGGCAATTACGCCTATTAGCCTAGATCATCTTGATGGTATTTTTACGAGAGAACGAAATAAGCTTCAATCTACTGAATTCTCTTTTTCTCGTTTCCTCGTACCATATTTATGTGATTATAAAGGTTGGGCCATTTTCACTGATAATGACTTTATAGCCCGAGATGACATAGCCAAACTATGGAGTTTGCGCAACGATAAATACGCCGTTATGTGTGTAAAGCATGATCATGCCCCAGAAGAAATGCATAAATTCAAAGGAGCGACGCAGACACAATACGAAAAGAAAAACTGGTCCAGTGCCATGCTAATCAACTGCGAGAAATGCACAAAACTTACGCCGGAATATGTGAATACGGCGACCGGCCTTGAGTTGCATCAGTTTAAGTGGCTTGAGAATGACGGTTTGATTGGGGATATTCCACTTCATTGGAACTATTTAGTCGATTACTATAAGCATGATGATAATGCTCAATTTATTCACTTTACAGAGGGTGGCCCATATTTTCCTGAATATGGTGATGTTGATTTCTCCGAAGACTGGTACGAAGCCTTTATCGATGCAAACACAGGATCAGAATCGTCTGCGGAAGAGACCCTTAAGAGAGCCTTGTTGCACATTCAAAAAAATAAAAAAGTCGCGTAAAGGTGTTCGTGAAATATGAGCACATGTACGAAGAAGGTTGCCGCCTTCATTAGAACTTATAATGATCTTGATCACATGTCACCTTATCTTCATGCCATGTGTAAGGACGAAAATATCAGCCTATCTATTTTTATTATAAATCTAGACAAAAGCTTTTTAGATGACTTTCGTATTAAATACTTAGAAAATAATGGAGCACAGGTAAAACATTTTTATGACGTCCTTGGTGTAAACTCCACATATTATAAATTAATATGGTCACTTGCTGCCTCCAACAATCAATATTTGAAACTAATCTCTAAATTCATAAGTCGCCCTATAAAAACTAAAATAATGGGAACAACAGGGCATATTAAACCCTGGGCAGCAGCTAAGTTCTTTGAAAATAAAAACCACCATGAATTTGACCTTATTGCCTACGATGTGGCTGGTAAATTTTATGATACGATTTTCAAAGAAGCGCAGAAATATCATACAAAATGTGTGGCCGTCCCGCATTCTTCTGATAATTTTGACAACATTCTAATTAGTAATTCGATGGTTAATGGGGGCGCCCTACAACATAAGGAAGAGTCTCTTAAAGCAGACAAGGTTATTTTAACAAGTGCCATATCTAAAGAGAAATATATTAGGCGTGGTTTGATTACAGTTCCGCAGGGTGAAGCGCTCGGTTGCCCACGCTTTACCAAAGACTGGATAGAAACGTTATTGGATATAATACCCAGAACGCCTTTACCTGAATATGACGGTTTCAAAATAGTTTTGTTTCCGCCAAAACCTAATCGTAATGCGTTTAATGAAGAAATAAGCCGCATTATTCAGCTCATATCCAATATCCCAAATGTAAAACTTGGAATTAAAGTGGAAACACGGACAGGCGCGTTTTCTGTCCCTCTTCCCAAGAATGTTATTCGCTTTCCAGATCAAGTGACTAGTTCTCAACTTATTGAGTGGGCTGATCTTAGTTTATTTACAGCAACAAGTGTCATCATGGAAAGCGTTTGCCTAGATAAACCAGCATTGTATCTTGAAAAAACGATGTCAAATAGACTAGTTATAGAAGATTATATTAAGAACTGGGCTATACCTTCCCGTGATGCGCTGTATCAACGTATTGTAGAACTGCGTGATGGCAAATCTGCGCGCACATATACTGTAGATGAGCGCGAAGCTGCATTGAATGCGCTAGTGTATAACAATCAAAAAGATGAAGAGGTTGTGCAAGCATATACATCAGCACTATACGACCTTATGAGCTAATCCTTAACGTGTCCGTTTTCTAAATATATGACATGATCAGCGTGCTGTGTCACACGCTCACTATGCGATATAACAATGATTGTCATTGCTTTAGCTAGATCCTTTAAAGTTGTCATTAACACGCCCTCCGTCACAGAATCTAACGCACTTGTTGGTTCATCAAGCAGAAGTAAATCAGGTTTCTGTATGAGCGCGCGGGCTATAGCTATACGTTGTCTCTGCCCTCCAGACAATTTATTACCTCTTTCCCCAACGTTCTCATTGATACCGTTTTCTAACTGATTTACGAACTCTTCTGCACCAGCCTTACGGATCGCGGCGCGAATTTCATCTTCACTGTAATTTTGATCACCGAAAGTAACATTATTGGCAATAGTATCATTCATCAGTGTGCAATCTTGAGAAACATAGCCTACACGCTGACGCCACAGCTTCATATCAAGCTCATCTAAATCTTGGTCATCTATTTTTACACTCCCTGATTGGGGGTTATATAGGCCGAGAATTATGTCAATCAATGTGGTTTTACCCGATCCCGAAGGCCCAACAAGTGTGTAAAGTTTACGAGCTTCTAGAGATAAAGAAACATCCTTTAGTAAAGCTTGACCTTTAACATGTTCAAAGTTCACATTCGAAATTTGGATTCTGTTTTTAAAATGCGGCACAATAGAGCCAGAGCTGAGCTCTTTCTGGTCTTCATTCGCCTTAATAAGTGACCATAGTGACCAGAAAGCGCTTTCGTACTCAATCAACTGATGCCAATTGGTTTGAAAATTCAGTGTTTTCATGGCCATTCTTAAAAAGAATAAAGCAAGGACGGAAAGCTGCGTCGTTGAAATATTTGTATATTCAACAGAAATTAGTAATCCAATAGACAAAATTGTAATTACTAGGGGCTCTTTGAGAAGGCGTGTGAATTCTTTATTTCTCATGCGTTTAGTCTGTGATTCTTGGAGAACACCAATCTCAGCTTCTAAATATGCCTTGTAATTCTGCTCTTTGGCCATGGCTTTAATCGGCTTAATTATTCCTAATGAATCTGATAATTTCTTAATGAGAGAGTTCATATGCTTGGTTTGCTTATCTGCAGCTACACGTGTGCTATTCATTACTCGACGAGTAAGCACAAATATAAACAGACCTGTAAATAAAGCCGCGAAACTTATATACCAAGAAACAAGGAAGGCTAATGACATATAAACAATTATAAGCAACAAATCAGACAGTGTGATGCACAGTGTCATATATGCTTGTGCAGCCCTTTCACCTTCTGAGCTAATCGAGTTAGACGATCGTCCCGCAGCCAGCTTTGTGAAATAAGACCATTTCGCTTCTAGCATAGTTTGAATTAGTTTCAATCGCATTGTCGACACAACAATAGATGAAGTCTTGGCAACTGTAGACATCGCAAAAAAGGATATAACGAATTTTAGAATTATAAACGTAACTAAAGAAAAAATAAGCCAGTGCAATGTTAATGGGATGTGCAAACAATCAAAAACTGAAAATATCACATAATTAATGAAGCTCTCCTGCCCGCCCTCACCTAACAAATGGGCCATAATCGGCAATAGAAACGCAATGCCAATCCCTTCTAATACGCTCGCTATAAATAAAAGTAAAATAGTAATGACTGTTCGCGACTTGAACGTAGTATAGAAATATTTCAGCATACTAAAAGTATTCTTTGGTAGATTGTTTACTATGTTTTTTGTCTTGTTCATACTTATCTCATTTTTTTCAAGGGAAGCTATCACATAAGAGCACCGCATTCAACGGCATTAGGAAGTGCCGTGAAGCTTAGTGTACACAGTCTCATACAGATCCACCGTATTCTTGGGATTATATCTAGTAAACGCCGTATTATAAGCTCGCAACCGAACTTGGTTGGCGCGCTCAGGATGTTTTATAAGATCTTCGATGCAACCTGAGAATGCGTCTATATCATCTGGTGGGATAAGGAAACCGTTAACACTATTTTGTATAATATTTTCATGTCCACCCGATTTTGCAGCAACTACGATTGTTCCTACTCCCATAGATTCAACTAGAGTACGCCCAAATGCATCACCAACTGCGGGCACCATAATTACATCTGCATCTTTTATCTCGGACATGACATCACTAGAGAATTCATTCAAAACGACATTTTCCTCCAAACTATTTTCTTTAATGTAGCATCTTATCTGTCTACTTTCTTCATCATATAAGCTGCCAATCATTTTGAACGTCAAATACGGATATTTTCTCAGGAGATTTTCTGCGGTTTTTAAAAAGATCATAGGTCTTTTCTGATGTCGCATATTTGCTACATAACAAATTTTCTTTATGAATATATCGACATTTTTAAACTCCATATCATTGTTATTTGACACAATGATCGGATATGCCACATGACACTTATTTTTACACGGCATTTCAGCAAAAACAGTTTCTGAACATGCAACACAGCTATCATAAAATCTATAAATAAATTTTTTTTCTAAATCTACTCTTGGGATTGTTTGCTGGCTATGTACATATTTTAAGCGCGCCAATTTTGCAGCATAAAACCAAATATGGCGCAAAGGGCCATCATCACAATGAACTATATCAATTTTATGGGTCTTCACATATTTATAAGCTTTATAAACCGCGTAAATATAAGAGGCCGGTTTGTTAATCAACTGCCCCAAGTCTCTGGGATAATACCCCATATATTCGGGCGCATATTTTTCAAAAAACGGTATAATATCTTTATTCTTCTCATGAAGCACAATTTGAGCGTTAAACTTTGCTTGGTCTAATCGATCGATAACAGCTAAGGTTGATATATGGCTGCCGCCATAGCTATCACCTGAGAAGGGAAAAAGAAGCTTAATGGTCATAATGGTCGCTTACTTTGCTCCAATATCTTGAATAACTTTTGAGAACCGCACGGGCTAAGTTATCAATCATGTGCTGTTTCTGAGTTATTAAAGCCTCATCGACTTTTCCCCACAGCAGATTTGAATCAAAGCGAACGCTATCTTCAAATATAATTGATAAGAAATGTTGAATGCGGCTATCGTCTGTCTTCTCTGCGCAGATTGCTTCGTTCACCGCTTCATCAACTTGGTCTAACCCACTGCACTTGATAATGTTCCCCTTAAGAGGCAAAAAAGGATAATGCTTCCCAAGAACTACAGAAGGTTTTCCAATTAAACATGCTTCCCAAGCGGATGTACCAGTTATTGTAAAGACAAGTTTGGAATGTTTTATTATCTCAGCTCCAGATATTTCAGGGTTCACAATGTAAACACGCGGCAAACTAGACAGTCTTTTATAAAAACTTTGCGGACGACGCCCCAACATATAGGGGTTCTCTTTAACTAATATATTGTAATGCAATGGAGCCTGCTTAGATAGTGCTTCAACGACCGCCATTTGATCAGTATAGTTTGGTGCCAAATGCATGGTGGATGCTTCCGGATCCATATGCAAAGGGACATAAATATACGGCGCGGAATTAAGTATTTCTTTATCGTAACGCTTTTGCGTGTTTATTGCTAAGTAATAACGGTAAGGGTAAAGAATGCTGTCTTTAATCTTATAGCTTAAGGATAGCGTATGAAGCCCCTTCTTTCCTTTTATTAAAGCATAGCCCCCTGCTCTCAATATTGAATGTATAATATTATATGCAATTCCTAACGGTGATAGATTCTTACGGATGGTCTTTCTGACCCAATCCATGTAATCAGGTTCTGCCTTTGTTTTGTCACGATAATCCTGTAGCCACTGTTTCGCCTCTTCTGTGTATTGCTCAGAACCAAGGCCACCCTTGTTAATTCTTTCCCATACTGGGTTTAATTTTCCAAACAGGCTTGTATCTATCAAAATACGGTCATCTATTCGCGTATGTTGTAAGCGACATACATGCACACCATGATGCTGAAACACGCTCCCCATTGTATGGGAATACGCGCCCGCTATTGCATATAGAAAAACGCTATCAATATCTAGCTCTATGGCTAATTTTTCGAAAAATTCTACTGTTCCAATAATATAAGCCCGAACTTTGTTGCTGTCTCGGCATGATCTATACAATTTCGTATCTTGTGGGAACGCACCAGAAATATAACCTGCTCCGACCTGCCTGTCCGCAACCACAAAACTGTTTACCAGAGAGCTTCCGTAGATCGCCTCTATGCGCTCTAGCTTAGAAGGTATATAATCATTATCCAGCCAGTTTTGTTCATGATATTCGATACAATCAAGGTGAAAAAGCGCTAAAGACTCATCCTTCCTAAGATCCTCATATACAAATTTATTTGAAGCAATCGCTACAACCTCCAATGAGGCATCCAATCTTTGAAGGCTTTTTACAAAGGCCTTTCCCGTAACCAAGAATGCTGGAGAAAACAAAATTGCAATTCGCATGGTGTACCTAACATACTCTTTACTTATGACAGTAATATTTTAGGCGTAAGAATAGGTTCTATGTTTATAGACTGCAAGAAATAAACATAGAAAGGCGTTGTTTTTTTAGTGAAGTATGGCTATTTAACCAAAAAGCTTCCGCCAAAAGCTTTTAGTCTTTTCAGCTTCAAGGGCCTTCTTGAGCGCTTGGTTTTGGCGAAGGATTTTTTGTGCCCTCTCCTGCTCTTCTTTCGCTTTTGTTTCTTGGTTGGCTATGCGGCTCTCAAGCGCGGCCATCTCTTTGGACAGGTCTTGGGCATCGTCTTGCTTTTTATTATGATCTTCTAAAAGCAAAGTGATTTTGTTTTTCTCTTCTTTTTCTAAGGCCACCTGCCCTTTGAAATATTCGATGCTTTCTTTCGCTTCGTGACGGAGTTTCTTTTCCGCTTCCAAGTCAGCTTCTAATCGCGCGATGCGGATTTCAAGGTCTTTAGTGTCGTTGGACACTGGTAATTTTGTCTGGACAGCGTCCGCGGACTTTTTGGACACCTCTTCTCTGTTCATTTTAACTTCAGAGCCAAATACGCGAATGAGCTCGGATACTTCGACTTTCTTTTTGCCGTCTTTATCCGTTGTCGAAATGCCAAGCTCTTCAACTTTTCTATAAAAGGTTGGGCGGGTCAGGCCGACCATCTCAGCAGCCTCGGACATGGAAAGTAAAGTTTCTGTACTCATATGATCCTCCTGTTATAACGAATCATATCATAGCAACACTTTGTCCATGAACAAAGCTAAAAAGCACCATTGGACAATATGGACACTGCGCGGACAGCGCGTCCGGACGCAGGATCAGACAGTCCATGCATGTTCATGGACAAGACTTGCGGACACACCGCTGTCCAACACGGCTTTTTGCCTATCACAATCCTTGATAATACTGAGACAAAGCCGGTTGCGGGTGCGCGTCCATTTTGTCCACCAAATTGTTCTCGGACATCCCCTTGGACAAGTGAGTGTTTTGTGATATTTTGATGATATCGATTCTTTGTCTTAAGAATCACATTCTACAACTTTCCGCGTAAAGCTATTCGCTTTCGAGAAAGCCAGATAATAAAAAGACCGCCGTTGGCGCGGCGGTCTTTTTAGTAAGCGATATATGATACCGCGTTATTTCTAGGTCTCATTATATCGCTCGCGCGAATCAGGTGCAAGTCCTTTGTGACTCGGCAGAGTCTTTTTGCATCCTTATTCACAGGCTTTTTGAAGGCATCAAAAAGGAGCAGCAATGCAACATATTGAGACCTATAATTATAGTACAGATGTTAAAAGAATAGGGGGCCGTATTGGTTCTCAGCGTTATCGAGAATGCTTTGAGAACACCATCGAAGAAACGGTCAACCGCTATGAAATTCTTCACCTTGTGAAACGCGTTGGTAAAGAGGCTGGATTTACACCACGTATGATCCAGCTGCTCGATTACTATATAAACTTCACCAGAGATATAGACTGGGAAGAGGGCGGTCAGCCTGTTGTATATCAGTCTCTTGCTAAAACAGCTTTAGATCTTGGCGTCAATGAACGCCAAATTCAGCGCCTTGAAAAGGCGCTCGCCGATGTAAATGCCATTACATGGAAAGATAGCGGTAATCATAAACGCTATGGCCAGCGCTGCGAACAAACGGGCGCGATTATCTATGCCTATGGCGTCGATTTAACGCCGCTTGCGGCGTTAAAAGCCGATTTAGAAGCGAAGTTCTTCGAAAAACAAGCGCATGATCGCGCCTGGATGGAGACAAAGCGTCAGATTTCTTACTATAGAAGCCAAATCCGCGCAGGTATTGCCGAAGCCACCGAACAAGATGACGAACGCGCAGGGCAGTGGAGCATCGCTTATGAAGATATTGCTGTGCAAATCAGAACAAATATCAATCTTGAAAACTTAAATAAGCTGCTTGAGGCTCATAAAGCGCTTCAGACCACAATTTATGAGGGTTTAACACGTTATAATGCAGTTAAAGAAACAAAAGAAACGACATGCAGCGACGCCCAAAAAGACGCTCACTACAAATACCCTAAAAATAAAATATCTAATAAATTAGAAAGTAACATTTCTGTTTTAAATTCTTCGAATGAGTGTAGTAATGCTGACGAACATTGCGAAACCGAAGAAACCTTGGTGCCAAAAACTCAGGCTGAGACAAAACCAGTAGATATTTTACGCAGTGCAGGGCTTCAGCACATCACATTGAAGCAAGCCGTTAGCGCATCATCACAGCGATTAAAAAATTATCTACCGTTAGAAGAGGGGGAGCTCACTTGGGGCGACTTCATTGAAGCGGCGTTTAGACTAAAAAATGAGCTCGACATCTCACAAACGTCGTGGGGCAGGGGATGTGAAGTTCTTGGAACCTCTGGCGCAGCTTTATGTGTCATTTTGGCTGATCACTCTACACAACGTCTGTTTAACCCGATAGAGAATGCGAATGCGTATTTCTGTGCCATGATCGATCGCGCAAAACGCGGAGAGCTAAAACTACATAATTCGATATTCGGGATCCTGAAGAGCGGGGGTGAAGTTAAGTCATGCTAGAAGGGGCTTTAGGGCTGCGCCCTCGCGCCGAAAAGACTTCCCTATGGTCTCGCGCTTTGCTTTCGGTTTCCCCAAATTTCCGCACGATGTTTGTACAATTTGGGTGATCCCCCTCCGATAAGCGTCGGTCTTGTCGTTTCTCACCAGCTCCTCGCCGGAAGGCAGGTTTTCATACAGCGCCTTTAAGGCGTTTTAAGAAAACACAGCAAATGAGGAAGATAAGAAAATGAATAATGAGATACAAATCTATGTCGCAGATCTGGCTGCTTATAATCATGGCAAACTGCACGGTGTCTGGATTGATGCAACTAAAAGTGTAGATGAAATATTCGATATTATTAATACATTGCTTGAAAACTCTCCTGAAGAAGATGCCGAAGAATTTGCTATTCATGACTATGAGGGATTTGAAGGCTTAAATATTTCTGAGTATGAAGGCATTAAGAGCGCACATGATAAAGCGATATTCATCGAAGAGCATGGGGCATTAGGTGGAGCTGTGGCCTCTCATTTTGGTAGCAATTTAGATGATGCAAAGCGCGCTTTAGAAGATGGGTATATTGGTGCGTATAGATCTATAGAAGATTACGCGCGTGAGATTACAGAAGATTGCCACGAATTACCCGCTTATATAGAGCATTATATTGATTATGAATCTATGGGCCGTGACATGGAGATGAATGGAG
>CEPQ01046301.1_pt1 | contig 34776 bp, 30 predicted proteins | sample 530411 | NCBI WGS metagenome assembly CEPQ01 (sample SAMEA2620039, study PRJEB7988) | marine metagenome | isolation source: saline water (ENVO:00002010), including
CTGATCAGCGCATACAGAAAAACAAGGAATACCGATGGCCACGTTTCTGGTCCTCCACGGGCCGAATCTGAACATGCTCGGCACCCGCGAGCCGGGCGTCTACGGCGCAGTGACGCTGGCGCAGATCAATCAGGATCTGGAGCAGCGTGCCCGAGATCGCGGACATCATCTGCTGCATCTGCAATCCAACGCCGAGTACGAACTGATCGAGCGCATCCATGCCGCGCGCAGCGAAGGCGTCGATTTCATCCTGATCAATCCCGCGGCATTCACGCATACCAGCGTCGCATTACGTGACGCGTTGCTGGCCGTGAGCATCCCATTCATCGAAGTGCACCTGTCCAACGTGCACAAGCGTGAACCTTTCCGCCATCACTCCTACTTTTCCGATATCGCGGTGGGTGTGATCTGCGGCCTTGGCGCCAGCGGCTACCGACTGGCCTTGGAGGCCGCCCTGGAACAACTCGCTGCTTCCTGAGGGGCTCGTGCACATGCCGAGCCTTGAAGAAGCGAGCAGCAATGCCCTTTGAACTTACCTGGGAGTCAATGCTTCATGGATATTCGCAAAGTCAAAAAGCTGATCGAACTGCTGGAAGAGTCCGGTATCGACGAACTGGAGATCCACGAGGGTGAAGAGTCGGTACGCATCAGCCGCCACAGCAAGCAGGTAGCGATGCAGCAGCCGATCTACGCTCAGGCTCCGGCCGCACCGGCTCCTGCTCCGGTAGCTGCTGCCGCCCCGGCTGCCGACGCTGCCCCGGCCGCGCCCAAGCTGAACGGCAATGTGGTCCGCTCGCCGATGGTCGGCACCTTCTACCGTGCGTCCTCGCCGGAATCCAAGGCGTTCGTCGAAGTCGGTCAGAGCGTCAAGAAGGGCGACATCCTCTGCATCGTCGAAGCCATGAAGATGATGAACCACATCGAGGCCGAGATCAGCGGCACCATCGAATCCATCCTGGTGGAGAATGGTCAGCCGGTCGAATACGACCAGCCGCTGTTCACCATCGTTTGAACCGCGGAGAGCCAGCGATGTTGGAAAAAGTACTGATCGCCAACCGCGGCGAGATAGCCCTTCGAGTTCTGCGCGCATGCAAGGAACTGGGCATCAAGACCGTGGCTGTGCACTCCACTGCAGACCGTGACCTGATGCACGTGTCGCTGGCCGACGAGTCCGTCTGCATCGGCCCGGCCGCCTCTGCCAAGTCCTACCTGAGCATCCCGGCGCTGATCGCCGCTGCCGAAGTCACCGGCGCCGACGGCATCCATCCCGGCTACGGCTTCCTCGCCGAGAACGCCGACTTCGCCGAACAGGTGGAGAAGTCCGGGTTTACCTTCATCGGCCCAACCGCCGACGTCATTCGCCTTATGGGCGACAAGGTATCGGCCAAAGACGCGATGAAGCAGGCCGGCGTGCCGACCGTTCCGGGTTCTGACGGCCCACTGCCGGAAGACGAGAAGGAAGCGCTGCGCATCGCCCGCGAGGTGGGCTACCCGGTGATCATCAAGGCCGCCGGTGGCGGTGGTGGTCGCGGCATGCGCGTGGTGCACAAGGAAGAGGATCTGATCGCCTCGGCCAAGCTGACCCGCAATGAAGCCGGCGCAGCCTTCGGCAACCCGATGGTCTACCTCGAGAAATTCCTCACCAACCCACGCCACGTGGAAATCCAGGTGCTGGCCGACGGCCAGGGCAACGCCATCCACCTTGGCGACCGCGACTGCTCGCTGCAGCGCCGTCACCAGAAGGTGATCGAGGAAGCCCCAGCCCCGCTGATCGATGAAGAAGCCCGCCGCAAGGTCCAGGCCCGCTGCGTCAAGGCGTGCATCGACATCGGCTACCGCGGCGCCGGCACGTTCGAGTTTCTCTATGAAGACGGCAACTTCTACTTCATCGAGATGAACACTCGCGTACAGGTCGAGCATCCGGTTACCGAGATGGTCACCGGCATCGACATCGTCAAGGAGATGCTGCTGATCGGTGGTGGCCAGAAGCTGTCGATCAAGCAGGAAGATGTGGTCATCCGCGGCCATGCCGTGGAGTGCCGCATCAATGCCGAAGATCCGCGCACCTTCATGCCCAGCCCGGGCAAGGTGAAGCACTTCCACGCTCCAGGCGGCAACGGTGTGCGCGTCGACTCGCACCTGTACGACGGCTACTCGGTTCCACCGCACTACGACTCGCTGATCGGCAAGCTGATCACCTTCGGTGCCAACCGTGACGAAGCCATGGGCCGCATGCGCAACGCACTGGACGAGCTGATCGTCGACGGCATCAAGACCAACGCCCCGCTGCACCGCGATCTGGTGCGCGATCCCGGCTTCTGCAAGGGCGGCGTGAACATCCATTACCTGGAGAAGAAACTGGGTATGGACAAGCACTGAGCCCCGCTCGGCGCTGTACTACAGAGGCTGCCTTCGGGCGGCCTCTGTCGTTTCTGCGGCTCGGCACCAAACCGCCCACGCTGGCCGCAACACGCCGCCTCCAGTAAGCTTGCCGGCCTTTACCGCGACCCCACTCGAGAGGCTTCCATGTCCTGGCTGCAGATCCGACTCGCCATCACCCCCGATCAGGCCGAAGCGCTGGAAGACCAGCTGCTGGATCTGGGCGCGGTTTCCGTGACCTTCATGGACGCTGAGGATCAGCCGATCTTCGAGCCGGATCTCAACACCACTCCGCTGTGGTCGCACACGCACCTGTTGGCATTGTTCGAAGCCGACACCGACCCGGACTCCCTGCTCGCCCACCTGCAGCTGCTGCGCGGCGGCGAGCTGCCCGAGCACCAGGTCGAAGTGATCGAAGACCAGGACTGGGAGCGCAGCTGGATGGACAACTTCCAACCGATGCGCTTCGGCCGCCGCCTGTGGATCGTCCCCAGCTGGCACGCGGCGCCGGAGCCCGACGCGGTCAACCTGCTGCTGGATCCTGGCCTGGCGTTCGGTACCGGCACCCACCCCACTACCGCACTCTGTCTCGAGTGGCTGGATGCCCAGCCTCTGCAGGGCCAGTCCCTGCTGGATTTCGGCTGCGGCTCGGGCATCCTGGCGATCGCCGGCCTGTTGCTGGGCGCCGAGCATGCCGTCGGCACCGACATCGATACCCAGGCGCTGGACGCTTCACGCGACAACGCCGAGCGCAACGGCATCGCCGCAGAGCGTTTCGCGCTCCACCTGCCTGAACAGCTGCCGGAAAAGGCTGCCGACGTGGTGGTCGCCAACATTCTTGCTGGCCCGCTGGTTTCGCTGGCGCCGCGCATCACCGCACTGGTCAAGCCCGGCGGCCGCCTGGCACTGTCCGGCATCCTAGCCGAACAGGCCGAGGAGGTGCGCGCAGCCTACAGCGGTGCATTCGAGCTCGACCCAACCGCCGACAAAGATGGCTGGGTACGCATCAGCGGCGTCCGACGTGCCTGAGCAGCGCCTTGCGACCTCGCCCGCACACTTGCACAACAGGCTCCGCAGCCCCTGCCGCTGCGCGACTGGCATACGCTAGACTAGCCGGCACCTTCGCGCGGAAACACGCATGACCAGCTTCATCACCCAGTGCCCCAACTGCAGTACCCGCTTTCGCGTCGCCCGCAGCCAGTTACGCGCGGCCCGCGGCGCGGTGCGTTGCGGCGCTTGCATGGAAGTCTTCAACGCCGCCCATCATCTGCTGCGCGATGAGCAGGATCCGACGCAACCATTGACCACTCCGGTCGCCAAGCCGATCCAGGCGCAGGCAGAACCGCCCAAGACTACCACCCCGGCACCGGCCGCCAAGGCCGATGAAACGCTGTGGATTCACGATGACCTGGACCTGGACAGCCTCGACCTGGACGAAGAGCTGGCCAAACTGGAGCGGCAGGAGCGCGAATTGTCTCGCGACCTGCTCAGCCTCGAAGCCAACGGCGACGCGGCAACCAGGCCTCGCGATCCGCTACCGGAGATATCCTCCACGCAGGACGAAAGCTGGGCCGAGATCCTGCTGAGCGCCGAACAGGGCGTCACGCAGTCGCCGGCGAGCCCGAGCGATGAGGTGGTCAGCTTCACCCCGGTCACCTCGGAGTCTCCGCAACCGCTGAGCCCATTGGCAGCCAGTCCCACGCCGCTCGCGATCGCCGAGGCCCAGCAGGCGCACGACGAAAGGGTCGAACCTGAACTGGCAAGGCCATCGGCTTCCGAACAGCTCGCCCCTGCCGTAGATTCTGCAGCGACACGCCGCGAGCCCGACCTGCGCGACGAGCCGCTGTTCGAGCTCGACGATGAGCCACTGCAACTGGACTGGCAGGAAGCGAAGAAACCCTGGGGACGCTGGCTCGGCTGGAGCGTACTGAACCTGTTGGCACTGCTTGCGCTGGGTGCCCAGTACGTTGCCTACAACTACGATGAGCTGTCGAGGCAGCAGCAGTATCGCAGCTGGTTCGAGCGTATCTGCCCGACCGTTGGCTGCGAACTGCCGGCCCTGGTCGACATTGGCCAGATCAAGAGCAGCAACCTGGTGGTGCGCAGCCATCCCGAGTTCACCGGCGCGCTGGTCGTCGACGCGATCCTCTACAACCGCGCGGCCTTTGCACAGCCGTTTCCGCTTTTGGAAATCCGCTTTGCCGACCTCAACGGCAAACTGATCGCCAGCCGCAGCTTCAAGCCCAGCGAATATCTTTCTGGAGAACTGGCAGGACAGGCCCAGATGCCACCGCAGGTTCCCATCCATATCGCCCTGGATATCCTCGACCCGGGCGCAAAGGCAGTTAACTACAGCCTGAGTTTCCATTCGCCCAAATAGCGACGAGCTTGCAGTTCAGACTGCCGCCGCCGGCGCTCATCGCGCGAGCGGTGGGCGCGTCCAAACTCCCGGCGATAAGGCGACCACTGTTCAGAATTTGTTCAAAACAGCCTTTAACCCGTCATGCGTAGCGGGTATTATGCCCACCCTTTTTTGCAGTCCCGATCTACCTAACAAGCAGGCCCCAAGCAGGGAATCTTCATGTCAGCGGTACGCATCGGCCCTTACACCTTGACCAATCGATTGATCCTCGCGCCCATGGCCGGCGTGACCGATCAGCCGTTCCGCCAGTTGTGCCGCCGCTTCGGCGCGGCCCTGGTGGTCTCGGAAATGCTCACCAGCGATGTGCGTCTGTGGAACAGTCGCAAATCTCGTCTGCGCATTCCCCATGCGGACGAGCCCGAGCCCCGCTCCGTGCAAATCGCCGGTGGCGACCCGCAGATGCTGGCCGAGGCGGCGCAGCGCAATGTGGAGCTGGGGGCGCAGATCATCGACATCAACATGGGCTGCCCGGTGAAGAAGGTCTGCAACAAGGCCGCCGGCTCGGCGTTGATGCGTGACGAGAAGCTGGTCGCGGATATCCTCGAAGCCGTGGTCGGTGCCGTGACCGTTCCGGTGACGTTGAAGATTCGCACCGGCTGGGATCGGCAGAACAAGAACGGCCTGACCGTCGCGCGTATCGCCGAGCAATCGGGCATCGCAGCACTTGCCGTTCACGGCCGCACCCGCGCCGACCTGTACACCGGCGAAGCCGAGTACGACACCATCGCCGCCATCAAGCAGGCAGTGGCGATTCCGGTGTTCGCCAATGGCGATATCGATTCGCCGCACAAGGCGGCCCAGGTACTACAGGCAACCGGAGCGGACGGCCTGTTGATCGGACGTGCGGCGCAGGGTCGCCCGTGGATCTTTCGCGAAGTGGAGCATTATCTGCGCACCGGCGAGCTGCTCGCGGCGCCGACGCTGGACGAAGTTGAAAGCACCCTGCTGGAGCATGTGCAGGCGCTGCATGAATTCTATGGCGAGGTGATGGGAGTCCGTATCGCCCGCAAGCACGCGGGCTGGTATCTCGCAACACTGCCGGGCGCGCGGGACTTCCGCGCCCGTTTCAATCATCTGGAAGACAGGGATGCACAGGCCTTCAGCATTCAGCAGTTCTTTGCCGAACAACGCTCAGGGCCTGGCTCGGTGGATGGAACAGAGGTGGCCGCATGACGCTGTTGAATGAAACATTGGTAAGTGGAACAACATCCGTGAGTGACAACCTGAACCTCAAGCAGCACCTGAACACGCCGAGCGAAGCGGGGCAGACGCTGCGAGGCAGCGTCGAGAAAGCGCTGCACAACTATTTCGCCCGCCTCGAAGGTGCAGACGTCACGGACGTTTACAACCTCGTACTCTCCGAAGTGGAAGCGCCGTTGCTGGAAACCGTGATGCACTACGTCAAGGGTAACCAGACCAAGGCTTCCGAGCTGCTGGGCCTGAACCGCGGCACCCTGCGCAAGAAACTCAAACAGTACGACCTGCTCTGACGCGGCAGCTGGCAGGCGCGGCTGTCCGCACCTGCCGCCTTCGCGGACTCAAGCCTGTAGCCTCTAGGAAACGTCAATGACCGACCATACCACCCGCCTTCCCGTGCGCCGCGCGCTGATCAGCGTGTCCGACAAGACCGGCGTCGTCGACTTCGCCCGCGACCTCGAAGCCCTCGGCGTCGAGATCCTCTCCACCGGCGGCACCTTCAAGCTGCTGCGTGACAACGGCATCGCGGCTGTCGAAGTGGCCGACTACACCGGCTTCCCGGAGATGATGGACGGCCGGGTGAAGACCCTGCACCCGAAGATCCACGGCGGCATCCTCGGCCGCCGCGACCTGGACGGCACAGTGATGGCCGAGAATGGCATCGCGCCGATCGATCTGGTGGCGGTCAACCTCTATCCGTTCGCAGCCACGGTGGCCAAGCCCGGATGCACCCTGCCGGACGCCATCGAGAACATCGACATCGGCGGCCCGACCATGGTCCGCAGTGCGGCGAAGAACCACAAGGACGTCGCCATCGTGGTCAATGCCGAGGACTACGCGGCAGTGGTCGACAACCTGAAGAACGGCGGGCTGACCTACGCCCAGCGCTTCGACCTGGCGCTCAAGGCGTTCGAGCACACCGCCGGCTACGACGGCATGATCGCCAATTACCTGGGCGGCATCGACCAGAGCACCGAGCAGCTCAGCACCGAAAATCGCAGTCTGTTCCCGCGCACCTACAACATGCAGTTCATCAAGGCGCAGGATATGCGCTACGGCGAGAACCCGCACCAGCAGGCCGCCTTCTATGTCGAGAAGCCGGACGAAGCCTGCGTCGCCACCGCCAAGCAACTGCAGGGCAAGGAGCTGTCGTTCAACAACGTGGCCGACACCGACGCCGCGCTGGAGTGCGTGAAGAGCTTTACCAAGCCGGCCTGCGTGATCGTCAAGCATGCCAACCCATGCGGCGTGGCGGTCGTACCGGAAGATGAAGGCGGCATCCGCAAGGCCTACGACCTGGCCTACGCCACCGATAGCGAGTCGGCCTTTGGCGGCATCATCGCCTTCAACCGCGAGCTGGACGGCGACACCGCCCAGGCCATCGTCGAGCGCCAGTTCGTCGAGGTGATCATCGCGCCGAAGGTCTCTCAAGCCGCGCGTGAGGTAGTGGCCAGCAAGGCCAACGTGCGCCTGCTCGAATGCGGCGAGTGGCCCGCCGAGCGCAGCCCGGGCTGGGACTACAAGCGCGTCAACGGCGGCCTGCTGATCCAGAGCCGCGACATCGGCATGATCACCGAAGCAGACCTGAAGATCGTCACCCAGCGCGCGCCGACCGAGCAGGAGATCCATGACCTGATCTTCGCCTGGAAAGTGGCCAAGTTCGTCAAGTCCAACGCCATCGTCTACGCCAAGAACCGCCAGACCGTCGGCGTTGGTGCCGGCCAGATGAGCCGCGTCAACTCCGCGCGCATCGCCGCGATCAAGGCCGAGCACGCCGGCCTGCCGGTTCCTGGCGCGGTGATGGCCTCGGACGCCTTCTTCCCGTTCCGCGACGGCATCGACAACGCGGCCAAGGCCGGCATCACCGCGGTGATCCAGCCAGGTGGCTCAATGCGTGACAACGAAGTGATCGCCGCGGCTGATGAAGCCGGCATTGCCATGGTGTTCACCGGCATGCGCCATTTCCGGCACTAAAATCGGCCGCACTCGGACAGGCATCTGCGGCGTTGCCCGACTCCTCCCCCATGCTCATTGCCAGAAGGCAACTCCGCTGGGTGAAGAATCGGGCGCCTTGCATCTACCAGCCCGATCGCGACCTCGGTATTCGTAGGGTGGATAACGCTTCGCTTATCCACCAAGCGGGCTACCGGCCCGCCTCCATTGGGAGAGAGAAATGAACGTACTGATCATCGGCAGCGGCGGCCGCGAGCACGCCCTGGCCTGGAAGGTCGCGCAGGATCCACGCATCGCCAAGGTCTTCGTCGCCCCGGGCAACGCCGGCACCGCCACTGAAGCCAAGTGCGAGAACGTCGCCATCGACGTACTGGCCATCGAGCAACTGGCGGATTTTGCCGCTGCCAACGTACAACTGACCATCGTCGGTCCGGAAGCACCGCTGGTGAAGGGCGTAGTCGACCTGTTCCGTTCGCGCGGCCTGGACATCTTCGGACCGACCGCCGCCGCCGCGCAGCTGGAAGGCTCCAAGGCCTTCACCAAGGACTTCCTGGCGCGCCACGCGATTCCCACTGCCGACTACCAGAACTTCACCGAAGTCGAGCCGGCATTGGCCTACCTGCGTGAAAAAGGCGCGCCGATCGTCATCAAGGCCGACGGCTTGGCCGCCGGCAAGGGCGTGATCGTCGCCATGACCCTGGCCGAAGCCGAGGAAGCGGTGCGCGACATGCTCTCCGGCAACGCCTTCGGCGACGCCGGCGCGCGCGTAGTCATTGAAGAATTCCTGGATGGCGAAGAGGCCAGCTTCATCGTCATGGTCGACGGCGAGAACGTGCTGCCGATGGCCACCAGCCAGGACCACAAGCGCGTCGGCGACGGCGACAGCGGCCCGAACACCGGCGGCATGGGCGCCTATTCGCCGGCTCCGGTGGTCACCGCCGATGTGCATAAGCGCGTGATGGACGAGGTGATCTACCCGACCGTGCGCGGCATGGCTGCCGAAGGCAATGTCTACACCGGCTTCCTCTACGCCGGTCTGATGATCGACAAGGCTGGCCAGCCGAAGGTCATCGAGTTCAACTGCCGCTTCGGCGACCCGGAAACCCAGCCGATCATGGTGCGCCTCGAATCCTCACTGGTGCTGCTGGTCGAAGCCGCGCTGGCCAAGGCGCTGAACAAGGTCGAGGCGACCTGGGATCCGCGCCCGACCGTCGGCGTGGTGCTGGCCGCTGGCGGCTACCCGGGCGATTACGCCAAGGGCGATGTGATCGAAGGGCTGGACGATGCCGCTGCGCTGGATGGCAAGGTGTTCCATGCCGGTACCGCTCTAAACGACCAGGGCCAGGTCGTCACCGCCGGCGGCCGCGTGCTTTGCGCAACGGCCATCGGCCGCACCGTCTCCGAGGCGCAGCAGCAGGCATACCGTCTGGCGGAAAAAATTCACTGGAATGGCTGTTTCTATCGCAAAGATATCGGCTATCGCGCCATCTCCCGGGAGCTGGGCGACAGCTGAGCGTAGCCAGGCGCCAGGAATGCGTGCGGCGCCAAGTTTTATCGCTGCCGCACGCATTACAGGCCGACAAAGGCATGGCTATAATCGGCCGTCACACACATGAACGGACTTCTCAAGTGGGTCGGCTCCGGATTGCCATCGCTGTTTTCTTCGGCCTGCTGCTGATCAACCTGATCCCGCTTCCGGCCCTGGCGTCCATTACCCAGTCGCCGCCCTCCCCCGCACTATCCGCTCCACCCAATTCCGTGCCACAGAACTGGCGCATGCTGATCGACCAGTCGGGAGGGCTTACGCTCGACGAGGTGGTTTCCCAGCGCGCACTGTTCCAGCGTCTCGAAAAACTCTCCTACAGCGCTCCGGCCAGCGACCGAGCGGTCTGGCTGCAGGTCAGCCTACCGTCACTGACACGACCGAAGTGGCTGTGGCTGTTTGCACCACGGGTGCAGTATCTGGACTTCTACCTGTTGCGTGACGGCCAGCTCGAGCAGCATACGGCGACCGGGGAACTACGTCCCTTCAGCGCCCGGCCATTGCCCAACCGGGCGTACTTGTTCAGCCTTCCCAATGACGGGCAGCCGCGCGAGGCTTATATCCGCCTGCAGTCCAGCCATCCAATGATGACCTGGTTCAAGACCATTGATGAAGCCGGCCTGGTCAGCCTGAGCAAGCCTGCCTACCTGTTTGGTGCGCTGTTCGGTGCACTGGCGTTGCTGATGATCTACAACCTGCTGCGCTTTGCCTACACGCTCAGCTACACGCATATCTGGCTGAGCCTGCTGCACGGCGCCCTGCTGGCCTGCGCCATGGCCAATCTCGGGGTCATGGCGGCGTGGCTGCCCTGGCTGACCTACAGTCAGCCGCTGATCGCCGACCTGTCGGCGATGGCCGCCAGCGCCGCGCTGCTCGGCTACACGCTGGGTTTCTTCCATCACCGCAGGCGAACCTGGATCACCTGGCTGTTGGGCATCGAACTCAACCTGGTACTGGCGCTGGCAGCCAGCATCCTGCTCGGTCAGTGGCCGTGGTACAGCTGGCTGATCTATTCGCTGGTGCTGGCCGCATCGTGCAGCACTCTGTTCGTCGCGATCTATCACTGGCGCCAGGGCTATCAGCCGGCGCGCCTGGTGGTGGCCGGAACGACCCTGTTCAACGTAGGCATGATCTTCTTCATGCCCATGTTGCTGGGCTTCGACCAGCTCGACCCGGGCTGGCTGACTGGCGGCCTGTTCAGCCTCGCGACCCTCGCAGGGCTACTACTCAGCTTTGCCCTGCTCGAACGTCAACGGCAGCGCCAGACCGACAGCCGCACCCAATTCACCGCAGCGGCCGTCAGCAGCGCGGAACTCAAGACCAAGGCCGATTTCCTGTCCAAGATCAGCCATGAACTGAGAACGCCAATGAACGGCGTGCTGGGCATGAGCGAGTTGCTGCTGGGCACATCGCTGTCGGCCAAGCAACGCGACTACGTCCAGACGATTCATAGCTCCGGCAACGAACTGCTCAATCTGATCAACGAGATTCTCGACATTTCCAAGCTGGAATCTGGCCAGATCGAGCTGGATGACGTGCAGTTCGATTTCAACGCGCTGATCGAAGACTGTCTGAGCATCTTCCGCGCCAAGGCCGAACAGCAGAAGGTCGAGCTGATCAGCTTTATCCAGCCGCAGCTGCCGCAGGTCGTGACCGGCGATCCGACCCGTCTGCGCCAGACCCTTCTCAACCTGCTGGAGAATGCCTTCAAGCAGACCGACGAGGGCGAGGTGCTGCTGATCGCCGCGGTCGACGGACCGCCCGAGAGCCCGCGCCTGCGCATCACCGTGCAGGATAGTGGGCGTCCGCTTGAGGCGTACGAGCGCGACGCACTGCTCAATGCCGCAGTCGACAGTCATGACTTTCTTGCGGCGACACGCCATGGCGGGCGCCTGGGGCTGATCATCGCGCGCCAGCTGGTGCAACTGATGGATGGTGATTTCGGTATCCAGACTGGCACCAGCCAGGGCAACACCTTGTGGATCAGCCTGCCGCTGGCCAGTGAAGGGCTGGCGCAGAGCAATGCCGACCTGGACGGGCCACTGCAAGGCACTCGCCTGCTGATCGTCGATGACAACGACACCTGCCGCAAGGTACTGGTCCAGCAATGCAGCGGCTGGGGCCTGGAGGTTAGCGCCGTTGCGTCGGGCAAGGAGGCGTTGGCCCTGCTGCGGACCAAGGCGCACCTCAAGGAATACTTCGATGTGGTCCTGCTCGATCAGGACATGCCCGGCATGACCGGTATGCAGCTGGCGAGCAAGATCAAGGAAGATTACAGCCTCAACCATGACGTCCTGCTGATCATGCTCACCGGCATGAGCAGCGCACCGAGCAAGATCATTGCGCGCAATGCGGGTATCAAGCGCATCCTCGCCAAACCGGTCGCCGGTTACACGCTGAAGACCACCTTGGCTGACGAACTCGCGCAGCGCCAGCCGGGCACCCAGCAGCGCCAGGCAACGGTGCCGCAGAACCTGCCCGCGCTCGAAGTCCCTAGTGACTTCCGCATCCTGGTCGCCGAGGACAACAGTATTTCCACCAAGGTCATCCGCGGCATGTTGAACAAACTCAACCTGCAACCGGACACCGCCTGCAACGGCGAAGAGGCGCTGGAGGCGATCAAGGCGCAGCCGTATGACCTGGTCCTGATGGATTGCGAGATGCCCGTGCTCGACGGCTTTCAGGCCACCCACCAGCTGCGTGAATGGGAAGCCAGGAATGCGCGCCGGCGTACTCCCGTCGTTGCCCTGACTGCGCATATCCTCAGCGAGCACCGCGACCGCGCGCGAGAAGCTGGCATGGACGGTCATATGGCCAAGCCGGTGGAACTCTCGAACCTTCGCGAACTTGTCGACCACTGGGTTCGCGTCAAGCAGGCAGAGAGCGTCGACTGACCGCGCCCTACCGTCCCCGCAGGCTTCCAATCCCTGACAACAGTCGACATCCCAGATTCCAGGCAAGCACCGCACTGGTACCGCTTCTACACCCCCTACACCACATGCACAGCATCGCCTCAGGCTACCGATGCCCAGACGACCGCCCTGGCATCGGCGCTCTCCTGCGAGATACCAATCCAAGCGGAACCTCCTCCTACCGGTCCGAGCGAGAAGACCACTTGGGTGAAAAACTGAACAAAACCGGTCGCCAGCTGCCGATTGTTTGACGATTCGAGAACAGGTAGAGGTTTGGCATGGCGGTCGATCAGGGATGAGTGTGCTTCAGCGCAAGACGTGGCCAATCCTCTTCCCTCAAGGAGCCACGTGATGATGAAGCGGAGCGATGTCGCCTGGACCCTCATCGGAGTCCTCGCCGTGCTGCTGTCCGGCTACCTGCTGTACCACGAAGTTCGCAACATCTCGCTCAGCGAGCTTACCGACAGCCTGCAGGCGATCGGCGCGCGGCGTTGGCTGCTGGCCGCGCTGTCGACCCTGGGCGCCTATGTCGCGCTGGCCTGGTACGACCGCATCGCGATGGCTCATCTGGGCAAGAAGATGTCCTGGTGGTTCATCGCACTCTGTTCCTTCACCACCTACGCGCTGGCGCACAACATCGGCGCATCGGTGTTTTCCGGCGCCCTGGTGCGCTATCGCGCCTACCGCAGCCGGGGCCTGACGCCCCAGGAAATCGGCATCCTGATCGTCTTCTGCTCGCTGACCTTCGCGCTGGGCACCCTGCTCGCCGGGGGCGCCGTGCTGATTCTGAAACCGCAGCTTCTTCATCGGGCTGTCGATAGCGACAGCTGGGTATCCATCGTCGTCGGTTCGACCCTGCTCATGCTGGTCGCGCTCTATGCGTTCGGCGCATGGCGTCAGTTGCCACCCTGGCGGCTGGGCAAATGGCACATCGAGTACCCGCGACTGCCAATCGTCGGCCGTCAGCTGCTGGCGGGCCCGCTTGAGCTGCTCTGCGCCGCGGCGATCATCTACTTCGCGCTGCCGCCGGAACAAAGCCCGGGCTATCTGACCGTCCTTGGCGTATTTCTCGCCTCCTTCACCCTGGCATTGCTGTCCCACGCACCCGGCGGGCTCGGTGTGCTGGAGCTGACCTTCGTCGCCGCCCTTCCGGAAATTCCCACGGTGGACGTGCTGGCAGCACTCATCGTGTTCCGCGGTTTCTATCTGCTACTGCCCTTCGCTCTGGCCATGATCGTCGTACTGATATTCGAGTACGGCCAATGGCGCGCGAAACGCAGCGCAGCGCCCGAACATTGATGATGGGGAAACGATACCAATCGCCATCCCGACGAAGATGGTATGGCGAATGACCGCAACACAGGCGATCATGCAGCCCTCTCCAGACCAACCCGATGTCATGACCGATACCGACCAGACCCACGCCGAACACAAACCGCGCCCGCTAATCGACCTGGCCGTCAGCATTCTGATTCCCTCACTGATCCTGATGAAGCTCAGTGGTGAAGACCGCCTCGGCGCAGACGGTGCACTGCTGCTTGCCCTGGCCTTTCCGCTGGGCTGGGGGCTGTGGGAGCTGGCCAAATACCGCAAGTTCAACTGGATAGCCCTGCTCGGCCTGATCAGCGTGCTGCTGACTGGCGGCATCGGGCTGCTTCAGCTCGATACCCAGTGGCTCGCCATCAAGGAAGCAGCGGTTCCCGGCATCATCGGCATCGCCGTGCTGGCCTCGACGCGCACCCGCTACCCGCTGATTCGCACCCTGCTGTACAACCCCAAAGTGCTCAACGTGGACAAGATCCACGAACAGCTCGAGCAAAACGGCCAGGTCGAACACTTCGAAACGCGGCTGCTGCGGGCGACCTACCTGCTCAGCGGCACCTTCTTCTTCTCGTCGTTCATGAATTACGTGCTGGCCAAATGGATCGTCAACAGCCCCGCCGGCAGCGAAGCCTTCAACGCCGAATTGGGCCGCATGACCCTGCTCAGCTACCCGATGATCGCCATTCCCAGCATGTTGATGATGATGGCGATCTTCTTCTACCTCTGGCGCACCATCCACGGGCTGACCGGCCTGCGACTGGAGGACATCATGGCAACCTCGGCGCAGGAACCGCGCAGCAACAAATAGCCGCGCATGAAAAAGCCGGCGGGCTTGCGCCGGCCGGCCTGTCGCCCCCTCTCGTCAGAACAGCAGCTTGAATATCCCGATCACCACGATCAGGCCGATGATGAAGATGATGCCTGCGGTCCCGCCGATGAATTTCAACATGCCATGCTCTCCGGTTTTTTTCAGGTCTGTGATTTTTGTGACAGTCCTGTCCCGGAGCCGTTCGTCAAAACTGCAGCGGAGTCCTAGTCGCTGACCGCTGAGCGTTCCACTAGCCAGCCGCAAGCAGCATCCATAGCGGCAGGCTGATGACTGCAGTCACGGTCGAGAGAAACACGGTCGAGCTGACCGCTCGCGTGTCCTCGGAATGCTTGACGAACGCCAGCACGTTAACGCCGCTCGGGCAGGCTGCAAGCAGCACCAGCACGTTGCGTGCATCCTGATTCAGGCCTGGCAGCAACCCGCTCAGCCACCAGACCAGTGCCGGAAACGCCGCCAGCTTGACCAGCGTCAGCAGCAGCGCCGTCCCGTTTGGCCGCAGGCGATAGCGCGACAGGCTGATGCCCAGCACCATCAGCGCACAGGGCAATGCCGCCTGCGCCAGCCATACAGCGACGCGCCAGAGCGGCTCGGGCAGCTCGAACCCGGAAAGATTCAACAGGGCACCGAGCACCAGACCGATGATCAGCGGATTCGCCAGATTCCTCAGCAGCGCCGGAGCGCTGACCTTGTCGCCGTCACCCAGTGCCGCGTAGAAGCTCTGCAGCGAGAACAGGACGAGACTGTGAAACACCAGGATGGCGAACACATAGACCAGGCTTTCAGCGCCAAGCAGCGTGGTCACCAGCGGGATGCCGACCAATACGTTGTTCGAGTAGGCGGCCGTAAGACCAAGCGGAGTGGCGCGCCCGGCGCGGCGGTGAGCAACCAGATTGACCAGCAGGAACACCAGCAGCACCGGTACGAAATAGGCCAGCAGCAGCATTGGCGACATGCCATCACTCAGCTCGGCGCGGGCGATCCCGGTAAACAGCACTGCCGGCATGAACAGCTTGAAGGTGACATTGGCCAGCCCGGCCGCTCCTTCGTTGTTGAGCCATTGCCGCCAGCCGAACAGATAGCCGAGCGTGATCAGACCGAAGATCGGCAGGATTGCCAACACCACTACCATGCTGCGCCCCTTCTAGAGCCGAACGTCAGGCCACGCCTTGGCGCGGGGGCGCAAGAATACACCGGAGATCAGGAAAATCGCACGGCGCCGGGTAACTGCCGTGCACTTTCTGTCAGGCGCGGGAGGACCGCTCACGGCTGAACGCCGGGTGCTCCTGCTGACGCAGGATCGCCAGCACATCGGCCAGGTCTTCCTGCCAGTGACGGGGCGCGAGGCAAAAGGTCGACTCGAAGCGGCTGCAGTCGAGCACCGACCAGGCCGGCCGCCGGGCGGGAGTCGGGTACTGCGCCGTGGCAATCGGCGACACCGTCGGCTGCCGCGAGATCAGCCCGGCGCCTTCGCCCTGACGGAATATTTCCACGGCGAAGTCGTACCACGAACAAGCCGGTACGCCGCTGTAGTGGTACACCCCCCAGGCGAGATCCGCGCCGGCTGCGTAGCGGCGTGCCAGTTCGAGCAACACCGAAGCGATGCTGCCAGCCTGGGTCGGGCAGCCTATCTGGTCGCTCACCACGCCAAGCGCATCGCGCTGTCGGGCGAGCCGCAGCATGGTCTTGACGAAGTTGTGCCCGTGCACGCCATACACCCAGCTGGTGCGAAGGATCAGATGCGATTGCAGACGCTCGCGGATCGCTTCCTCGCCCGCCAGCTTGCTCGCACCGTAGACGCCGGTCGGCCCGGTTTCGTCGCTCTCGGTATAGGGACGATCGGCCTCACCGGAGAACACATAGTCGGTGGAAATATGGAACAACGGAACGCCAGCGTGCTCGGCCGCCTCGGCGAGGTGGCGCGCGCCGTCGCGGTTCACCGCATAGGCCTGCTCACGATGAGATTCGGCATTGTCCACATGGGTATAGGCGGCCGCATTGATGATCAGCCCGGGACGTTGACGCATCACTGCCGCAACCTGCTCGGGTTGCGCGATGTCCAGCTGGGCCCGTGCAGGCGCCAGCACCTCCAGCCCGAAACTTGCTGCCCGTTCCACCAGTTCTCGACCCACTTGGCCGCCGGCACCGCAAACGAGGATTCGCATTCTTTGTAGCCTCATCGACGACGCCCGCGCCAGGCGCGAGCGTCCGAAATTAGTTTCATCCACGGCGCTACACGCGCATCAGAGATGTCGCGCTGTCGCCGCAGGAGCCATCGAAAACGGGCTGGAACGCGTCGTAACGCCGCGTCGAACAGCGGAGCAGAGCCTTCCCGTATGTGATGGATGTGGTTTCCAGCCTCGTTGAGGCCAGACGAAAGGCGCTTTGTTCCCGAGCCGGGCAGAAAAATTTCCAACCGTCATGACCGTCCACCCATCAGAGCAATACCGGCAATCGGCCAGCAATACGCAACTCCTCGACGGAAAGATCGACGCCGTAAGCCAGCACTTCCACGCCTGCCGCCTGCGCTTCCCGCAGCGCAGCGGCATAGGCCGGATCGATCTCCTCGGCCGGCCGCACAGCTTCGATGCCGCTCAAATTGACGCAGTACAGCTGCACCGCACGCACACCGGCACGGGCCAGCGTCGCCAGCTCACGCAGGTGCCTGGCGCCGCGTGTCGTTACGGCGTCGGGAAAGGCCGCCACTGGCGTTTCGGCAAAGCCGAGGGTGACACTCTTCACCTCGACGAAGGCGGCAGTCCCGGCGTAGTCGAGACGAAAATCCACCCGGCTGTTCTCCACGCCATAAGCCACCTCGCGCTTGAGCGTCGTGAAACCGGCCAGCTCGGCAATCTGCCCGTTCAGCAGCGCCTCCTCGACCAGCGGATTGGCCCGCGCCGTGTTCACGCATGCCAACCGCCCCTGCGGGGTTTCGACCAGCTCCCAGGTCCCCGGCAATTTGCGCCGTGGATCGCTGCTGCGCTGGAACCACACCCGCGCACCCTCGCCCATGCAATTGAGCATCGAGCCGGTGTTGGGGCAGTGGATGCACAGCGCTTCGCCCTCGTCGGTGATGATATCGGCAAGAAAACGCTTGTAGCGCCTGACCAGTCGCCCCTGCTCCAGCGGTTGCGCGAAACGCATCAGGATTGCCAGCTGCGCAAGCCGCGGGCAATGCGCTCGACAGCCTGTTCCAGGCGCGGCAGGTCCTGGGTGTAGGCGAAACGCACATGATGTCCGGCCTGGAAGCGGCCGAAATCCAGGCCTGGGGTGATCGCGACGAATTCGGTTTCCAGCATGTACTGACAGAACGCGTAGGCATCGCCGCCGAAGGCACTGATGTCGGCGTACAGATAGAACGCGCCTTGCGGCTCGACCGCGATGCCGAAGCCCAGCTCGCGCAAGGCTGGCAGCAGGAAATCGCGGCGACGGGCGAACTCGCCACGGCGCGCCTCGAGGATCTCCAGCGTCGCCGGCTCGAAGCAGGCCAGGGCTGCGTGCTGAGCCATGCTCGGCGCGCTGATATAGAGGTTCTGCGCCAGTTTCTCCAGCTCCGGCACCGCAGCCGGCGGCGCCACCAGCCAGCCCAGGCGCCAGCCGGTCATGCCGAAATACTTGGAGAAACTGTTGAGCACGAAGGCGTCATCGTCGACTTCCAGCACGCTCGCTGCATCCACACCGTAGGTCAGCCCGTGGTAGATCTCGTCGACTACCAAATGGCCGCCACGTTGTCTCAGCGCCGCGGACAGCCTGGCCAGTTCGTCACGCTCCAGCAGCGTGCCTGTCGGATTGGCCGGCGACGCGACCAGCGCACCGACGCTGTCGCGATCCCAGTAGCGCTCGACCAGCTCCGGGGTCAGCTGATAACGAACCTCCGGGCCGACCGGCACCAGTTGCGCAGAGCCTTCGACCAGGCGCAGAAAATGCCGATTGCATGGGTAGCCCGGATCGGCGAGCAACCAGTGCTTGCCCGGATCCACCAGCAGGCTGGCAGCCAGCAGCAGCGCGCCGGAACCACCGGGCGTAATCAGGATGCGTTCGGGGTCAATGGATAATCCGTAGCGCTGCGCATAGAAACCGGCAATGGCTTGACGCAGCTGCGGCAGGCCGCGGGCGGGTGTGTAGCGCGTATGCCCGGCGGCCAGCGCGGCTTGACCTGCAGCCACGATGGGCGCTGCGGTGGTGAAGTCCGGTTCGCCGATTTCCAGATGAATGACGTCGTGGCCTTGAACTTGCAGTTGGTTGGCCCGCTCCAAAAGCGCCATGACGTGGAAAGGTTCTATTGCGCGGCTGCGCGCACTGTATGACGAGGTCATCTGACCTTCCTGTTGAGAACGAAACGTGAATTCTACCCAAGGTCCTGATGCCGCTGCAGTTACTGTTGGATTCGGGAGTAGCGCGCCCCGATCCGATCTGGTAAGTTCGCCCGCTTGCAGCCGCAGGGCCGGCACGGGCCGGCAAGGGACAAATCATCCTGCGCAATGGACATAGCGAGAGGCGTTCATCCATGCCCATTACCAAAGAAACACCGTCGAACAAGCAACTGATTCGCGCCTTCGAGCCCTATAAGGAAAGCAAGGGCGAGGAATACATGAGCGACAAGATGCGCGCCCACTTCACCGGCATCCTGAACAAGTGGAAACAGGAGCTGATGGAAGAGGTCGATCGCACTGTGCACCACATGCAGGACGAGGCTGCCAACTTCCCCGATCCGGCCGACCGTGCCAGCCAGGAAGAAGAGTTCAGCCTGGAACTGCGCGCCCGCGACCGCGAGCGCAAGCTGATCAAGAAGATCGACGAGACGCTGCAGCTGATCGAAGACAACGAGTACGGCTGGTGCGATTCCTGCGGCGTCGAGATCGGCATCCGCCGACTGGAAGCCCGCCCTACCGCTACGCTCTGCATCGACTGCAAGACGCTGGCGGAGATCAAGGAAAAGCAGATCGGTTCCTGATCCCGAACGGGGCGCTTCGGCGCCCCGCTTCATTTCCAGCCCCTGCAGCGTTTCATCCGCCCCGCCATCCCAGATAGCGCCGGCCCCAACATGCCCTTTCCTGCCCAGTCCCAAACCCATCACTACGTCGGCCGTTTTGCCCCGACACCCAGCGGCTATCTGCATTTCGGCTCACTGGTGGCCGCCCTCGCTTCCTATCTTGACGCCCGCGCGGTCGGCGGCCGCTGGCTGCTGCGCATGGAAGACATCGACCCGCCACGGGAGATGCCCGGCGCCCAGCGAGCCATCGTCGAGACGCTGTCGAGCTACGGATTCGAATGGGACGGCGAAATGTTGCGCCAGAGCGAGCGTCAGGTCGCCTACGGCGCAGCCATCGAGCGCCTGCTGGATGAAGGCTTGGCGTATGCCTGCACCTGCTCGCGCAAGCAGCTCGAAGGCTATCCGGGCCCATACCCGGGTTTCTGCCGCAACGCCGGCCACGGCCTCGACGACGCAGCCATTCGCTTGCGGGTGCCTGATCGCGAATACGGTTTCATAGACCGCGTGCAGGGCGAATTCCGCCAGCACCTGGGTCGCGAGGTCGGCGATTTCGTGATCCGTCGTCGCGACGGCTTGATCGCCTATCAGCTGGCGGTGGTGCTGGATGACGCATGGCAGGGAGTAACCGACGTCGTACGCGGTGCCGATCTGCTCGACTCCACGCCGCGTCAGCTGTACCTGCAGGAAGTGCTCGGTCTACCCCAGCCGCGCTATCTGCATCTGCCGCTGATCATCCAGCCGGATGGACACAAGCTGGGCAAGAGTTACCGCTCGCCACCCTTGCAGCCTCACGAGGCCAGTCCGCTGCTGCTGCGTGCTTTGCGCGCGCTGGGCCAGCATCCGCCCACAGAGCTGAACGACGCACTGCCAGCCGACATCCTCGCCTGGGCGGTGCTGCACTGGGACGCTCAGCGCATCCCTCGCACACGGACACTGGCCGAATCGCAGCTGCGCTAGGCGGATTGCCACGCTGCGCCAGCTTTTGCCTGCCGCAGGTGGCTTGCCGCCCGCCGCTGCTCTACCATCGCCCCACTTCCGACACGAGACCCGGCATGTATATCTACCGACTGGTGCTGCTCCTGGTGGTGGGGATCTATCTATTCTCCCCCGCCATCATGGACTGGTGGATCGACCCCAACGGGGCCTGGTATCGGCCCTACGTGCTGTGGCTGATCCTCATCGTGGTGACCTTCATCCTCCAGAGCCAGCGTGATGCAGACGAGCTTTAGCCTGAGCCACCTGATCCTGATCAGCGTTGCCTACCTGATCATGCTGTTCGGCGTCGCCTGGGTCAGCGAGCGCGGATTGATTCCTCGCTGGGTAATCCGCCACCCGCTGACCTACACATTGTCGCTGGGCGTCTACGCCAGCGCCTGGACCTTCTACGGCACGGTAGGTCTGGCCTACCAGTACGGTTACGGCTTTCTCGCCACCTATCTCGGGGTTTGCGGCGCGTTCCTGCTGGCGCCGGTGCTGCTCTATCCGATCCTGCGGATCACCCGCACCTACCAGCTCTCGTCACTGGCCGATCTGGTCGCCTTCCGCTTTCGCAGCACCTGGAGCGGGGCGCTGACCACGCTGGTCATGCTGATCGGCATGCTGCCGTTGCTCGCTCTGCAGATCCAGGCGGTGGCCGACGCCATCGGCATTCTCACTCTGGAGCCGCTGCAGGAGCGCGTGGCGCTGGGCTATTGCCTGATGATCATGCTGTTCACCATCCTCTTCGGCGCCCGCCACATCGCCACGCGGGAGAAGCACGAAGGCCTGGTGTTCGCCATCGCCTTCGAATCCATCGTCAAGCTGGTGACCTTCGGTGCCATCGGCCTCTACGCCCTGTATGTGGTATTCGGCGGCCCGCATCAGCTGGAAATCTGGCTGCTACAGAACCAGTCGGCGCTGCAGGCATTGCACACGCCCTTGCAGGAAGGGCCCTGGCGCACACTGCTGCTGGTGTTCTTTGCCTCGGCCATCGTGATGCCGCACATGTATCACATGACCTTCACCGAGAACCTCGATCCTCGCGGCCTGGTGAGCGCCAGCTGGGGCCTGCCGCTCTATCTGCTGCTGATGAGCCTGGCCGTGCCGCTGATCCTCTGGGCCGGACTCAAGCTGGGGGTCAGCACCAACCCCGAGTACTTCACCTTGGGCCTGGGCATCGCCGCACAGAGCGAAACCCTGGCACTGCTGGCCTTCGTCGGCGGTCTCTCGGCATCCAGCGGGCTGATCATCGTCAGCACCCTGGCACTGTCGGGCATGGCGCTCAACCACTTGGTGCTGCCGCTGTATCAGCCATCCAGCGAAGGCAACATCTACCGCTGGCTGAAGTGGACGCGCCGCAGCCTGATCTTCGCCATCATCATGGCCGGTTACGGCTTCTACCTGCTGCTCGGTGCCGAGCAGGACCTGTCCAACCTCGGCATCGTCGCCTTCGTCGCCACCCTGCAGTTCCTGCCGGGCGTGCTGTCCGTACTCTACTGGCCGACCGCCAATCGCCGCGGCTACATCGCGGGCCTGCTGGCCGGCATCGGCGTCTGGGTAGTGACCATGCTGCTGCCGCTGGTAGGCAACCTGGACGGTTTCTACATTCCGCTGTTCAACGTCGTCTATGTACTGGACGACACCAGCTGGCATCTGGCGGCAATCGCGTCACTGGCGGTCAACGTCCTGGCGCTCTCGCTGTTCTCGATCTTCAGTGAAACCAGCCCCGAGGAGCAGAGCGCTGCCGAGGCCTGCGCCGTAGAGAACGTCCGCCGCCCGCAACGGCGCGAACTGATCGCCGCCTCACCACAGGAGTTCGCCACTCAGCTGGCCAAGCCACTGGGCGCCAAGACCGCGCAACGGGAGGTGGAACAGGCCCTGCGCGATCTGCAGCTACCGTTCGACGAGCATCGCCCCTACGCGCTGCGCCGCCTGCGCGATCGTATCGAAGCTAATCTCTCCGGCCTAATGGGCCCCAGCGTAGCCCAGGACATCGTCGAGAACTTCCTGGCCTACAAGAACGGTGCCGACGGCTACATCACCGAGGACATCCACTTCATCGAAAGCCGCCTGGAGGAGTATCACTCGCGCCTGACCGGCCTGGCCGCGGAACTGGACGCCCTGCGCCGCTATCACCGCCAGACATTGCAAGAGCTGCCCATGGGGGTCTGCTCGCTGGCCAAGGATCAGGAAATCCTCATGTGGAACCGTGCGCTCGAGGAACTCACCGAGATCCCCGCGCTGCAAGTCGTCGGCTCGCGCCTGACGACCATCGCCGAACCCTGGCGCAGCCTGCTGAGCGACTTCATCGAGCAGGCCGATGAACACCTGCACAAGCAGCGGCTAGCACACAATGGGCATCGCCGCTGCCTCAATCTGCACAAGGCAGCCATTGCTGAGCCACTGGCACCGGGCAACAGCGGCCTCGTGCTGCTGGTCGAGGACCTGACCGAAACACAGCAGCTCGAAGACCGCCTGGTTCACTCCGAACGCCTGGCGAGCATTGGCCGCCTGGCCGCCGGCGTGGCGCACGAGATCGGCAATCCGATCACCGGCATCGCCTGCCTGGCGCAGAACCTGCGGGACGAACGCGAAGGCGATGGAGAGATCGTCGAGATCAGCGGCCAGATCATCGAGCAGACCAAACGCGTATCGCGCATCGTGCAATCGCTGATGAGCTTCGCCCACGCCGGCGAGCGCCAGCACCAGCTGTATCCGGTGAGCCTGGCGCAGGTGACGCAGGACGCCATCGGCCTGCTCTCACTCAACCGCAACCGCACCGAAGTGCAGTTCATCAACATCTGCGATCCGACACATTTCGCCGAGGGCGATCCGCAGCGCCTCGCCCAGGTGCTGATCAACCTGCTATCCAACGCCCGCGACGCGTCGCCGCAAGGCGGCTTGATCCGCATCAGCAGCGAAGTTGCCGAACAGACGGTGTACCTGACGGTGGAAGACGAAGGCAGCGGCATTCCGAAGGACATCCAGGACCGGCTGTTCGAGCCATTCTTCACCACCAAGGACCCTGGCGAAGGCACCGGCCTGGGCCTCGCGCTGGTCTATTCGATCATTGAAGAGCATTATGGCCAGATCGATATCGACAGCCCGGCCGACCCGGAAACACAGCGCGGCACCCGTTTTCGCATCACCCTGCCGCGGCATGTCGAAGCGTCCCATGCCGTAAGTTGAAGAGGCGACTGCCGTACCGGCCCTTTACCGGTTATGCCTCCAGACCGTCGAGAGAGTACTGATGTCACACATTCTGATCGTCGAAGACGAAACCATCATCCGCTCCGCCCTGCGACGCCTCCTCGAGCGTAACCAGTACGAGGTCAGCGAAGCCGGCTCGGTGCAGGAAGCACAGGAGCGCTACAGCATCCCGGGTTTCGACCTCATCGTCAGCGACCTGAGACTTCCCGGCGCCCCCGGCACCGAGCTGATCAAGCTCGCCGAAGGTACGCCGGTGCTGATCATGACCAGCTACGCCAGCCTGCGCTCGGCCGTGGACTCGATGAAGATGGGCGCAGTCGACTACATCGCCAAACCGTTCGACCATGACGAGATGCTGCAGACCGTGGCACGCATCCTCACCGACCATCAGCACAACACCGCGGTACAGGCGCAGCCCTCCCGTGGCGCAAGCGCCGCCTCAGCGACAACCGACCGAGAAGACATCGGCATCATCGGCCACTGCGCGCCCATGCAGGACCTGTTCGGCAAGATCCGCAAGGTCGCACCGACCGATTCCAACGTGCTGATCCAGGGCGAATCGGGCACCGGCAAGGAACTGGTCGCCCGCGCTCTGCATAACCTCTCGCGCCGCGCCAAGGCCCCGATGATTTCCGTCAACTGCGCGGCCATCCCGGAAACGCTGATCGAATCCGAACTGTTCGGGCACGAGAAAGGCGCCTTCACCGGCGCCAGCGCTGGCCGCGCCGGGCTGGTCGAAGCCGCTGACGGTGGCACTCTGTTTCTCGACGAGATCGGCGAACTGCCGCTCGAGGCACAGGCACGTCTGCTCCGGGTCCTGCAGGAAGGCGAGATCCGCCGGGTTGGCTCGGTGCAATCGCAGAAGGTCGATGTGCGCCTCATCGCCGCCACTCACCGCGACCTGAAAACCCTGGCCAAGACCGGGCAGTTCCGTGAAGACCTCTACTACCGGCTGCACGTCATCGCGCTCAAGCTGCCGCCGCTGCGCGAGCGGGGTGGTGACGTGCTGGAGATCGCCAAAGCGTTCCTGGCACGCCAGGGCGAGCGCATGAGCAGCGACGACCTGCATTTTTCCCGCGATGCCGAGCAGGCGATCCGTCACTACTCGTGGCCGGGCAACGTTCGCGAGCTGGAAAACGCGATCGAGCGCGCAGCCATTCTCAGCGAAAGCCCGGAGATCGATGCCGAGCTGCTGGGCATCGATATCGAGCTGGACGAACTGGACGACGATTTCGACGAGCCGCTTGGCACCATTCGCGGCATTGCCACGGGCAACGAGCCGACCGAGGATCTGTCGCTGGAGGACTACTTCCAGCACTTCGTACTCGAGCATCAGGATCACATGACCGAGACCGAGCTGGCTCGCAAGCTGGGCATCAGCCGCAAATGTCTGTGGGAACGCCGCCAGCGCCTGGGAATTCCGCGGCGCAAGTCGAGTAGCGCGGCCGGGTAATCTGTTACCGCCAGCCATGACTCGTAACAAAAACCGGGAGCAACGGTAACGCTGCCCCGGTTTTTTATTGCCCGCCTCAGCCCAGGCAATTACCAAGCCGTTGATAAATAAGGATTTTCAAAATCTGGCACGACAACTGCTTACTTACAGGCACAACAACAATAACAAGCAGATCCCACAATAAGAACAAGACGTAACGGCTCCAGCAAAATAACGACAAGAAGGCGGAGGCGCAGCTAACTGATTCTTTTGGAGAGGACTTGCCACGGGGTTCGCCCCACGACCAGGCCGAGAACAACAAAAAACTGCATTAGCAGGGCCCGCACTGGTTGGATCGAAGATCAAGGCAAAGTCAGCGACCAAAGAAATCCGTTTGCTATTAGCTCCCAGTGTGGAGTGCTCCTGACGGCCACGGCCCGATGGAACAGGCGAACAACAAGAACAGCAACGCCTGAGCGACTAATAACAATAAAGCACGCAACAGTATTCAAAGGGGAGCTTCGGCTCCCCTTTGTGCTATCCGGGGCTTACCCATTTTCCTTCACAGCAGTCTTACTGCTCGACAATCGCGCGGCCTCCGCCCTGCGCCAAGCACTGCCTGCGTGACGCGGCGCACGATGCTTTTTGACACCTCCCTGCGCATCGTTCAACATCCAGCACTCTCGGTGCTAGAATCCGCGCAGGTTTCGCGGCCATTCGCGACACCGGCCCGTCTTCCGCCACACAGTTGCCCCCCATGCTGAAAAAGCTGTTCCAGTCTTTTCGTCTTCCTCTGCGCCGCATCCCGCATCCCCGCCGCACACCTGAAATTCTGTCCAGCCGGCAGCATTCCCTGCATCGCAACGAGATCAGTCGTTACGCGGTGAGCGTGGTCGAACGACTGCAGCAGGCGGGTTACGAGGCATATGTGGTCGGCGGCTGCGTGCGCGACCTGCTGCTGCAGCTGAATCCCAAGGATTACGACGTTGCGACCAGCGCGACCCCCGAACAGGTCCGCGCCGAATTCCGCAACGCCCGCGTGATCGGACGCCGTTTCAAGCTGGTGCATGTGCATTTCGGTCGCGAGATCATCGAGGTCGCCACCTTCCGCGCCAGCCATCCGGAAGAGGATGACGACGACGCCAGCCATCTCGCTTCGCGCAACGAGAGCGGCCGCATCCTGCGTGACAACATCTATGGCACCCTCGAAGACGATGCCCAGCGCCGCGACTTCACCATCAATGCGCTGTATTACGATCCGACTACCGAGCGCATCCTCGACCACACCCGTGGCGTACACGACATCCGCAATCGCCTGATCCGTCTGATCGGCGACCCCGAGCAGCGCTATCAGGAAGACCCGGTGCGCATGCTGCGTGCCGTGCGTTTCGCCGCCAAGCTCGACTTCGAGATCGAACGGCACAGCGCCGAACCCATCGTCGACCTCGCCGACCTGCTCGACGGCATTCCCTCGGCACGCCTGTTCGACGAAGTGCTCAAGCTATTCCTCGGCGGCAAGGCCGAGCGCACCTTCGAGCTGCTGCTCGAATACGATCTCTTCGCCCCGCTGTTCCCGGCGAGCGCCGCAGCACTCGAGCGCAACCCGGAATACGCCGGCACGCTGATCCGCAACGCCCTGGCCAACACCGACCTGCGCATTCAGCAGGGAAAACCGGTGACGCCGGCATTCCTCTTTGCCGCACTGCTCTGGCCCGCCCTGCCCGCCCGCGTACTGGAACTGCAGGACCGTGGCATGCCGCCGATCCCGGCGATGCAGGAAGCGGCGCACGACATCATCTGGGAGCAGTGCCAGCGCACCGCGATTCCCAAGCGCTTCACCATCCCCATGCGCGAGATCTGGGACATGCAGGAGCGCCTGCCGCGCCGCCAGGGGCGCCGCGCCGATCAGTTGCTGGAAAATCCGCGCTTCCGCGCTGGCTACGATTTCCTTCTGCTACGCGAAAGCGCCGGAGAGAAAACCAACGGCCTCGGCGACTGGTGGACCGAATATCAGGAAGCCAGCGACAGCGAACGTCGCAACATGATTCGCGGCCTCAGCAACAAGGAAGAAGCCGGCGGAGCGAAGAAGCGTCGTCGCGGGGGGCGCCGTCGCCGTGGTCCGGGCGACAACGCCGCCAACCCGGCCGAGTAAATGGAACGCGTCTACATCGGCCTGGGCAGCAACCTGGCCGATCCGCAAAAGCAACTGCGCGGCGCCCTGCAAGCGCTGGCTGACTTGCCACAGAGCAGTCTCGCAGCAGTATCGTCACTCTATGCCAGCGACCCACTCGGACCAGCCGACCAACCACGTTACGTCAACGCCGTAGCCGCTCTGGACACCAGTCTCGCGCCGCTCGATCTGCTCGACGCCCTGCAACGCATCGAGCAGGCCCAGGGTCGCGAGCGCAAGGCGGAGCGCTGGGGCCCGCGTACGCTGGATCTGGACATCCTGCTGTTCGGCGATCGCCTGATCGCCGAACCCCGTCTGCAGGTTCCGCATTATCACCTGCAAGCCCGCGCATTCGTGCTCTACCCGCTCGCTGAAGTCGCTCCGGCGGAGTTGCTGCTGGCCGATGGTCGCCGACTCGTCGACCTGCTCGCTGCCTGCCCCTTCAGCGGTCTCGAGCGGCTTGGCGATGACGGTGTCACCGCCGCGGTAACGAACGTAACGCGCGGGTAACACTCGCGATTGACTTACTCTGTCGCCGCCGGGACTATAAGCGCCCTCTGCCATCCGCGGCCCCATGCACCCAACCGGTGCGCCGCGCGGCAACCCTGACCTCCGAGGCTCGAAGAGGACGGCATTCATGCCAGACGTAACCCTGACCACGCTGCAAGGGCTCAAGCAGAAGGGCGAAAAGATCGTCATGCTCACCTGCTATGACGCCACCTTCGCCAAGACCGCCTGCGATGCGGGCGTCGAGATGCTTCTGATCGGCGATTCACTCGGCATGGTCCTGCAAGGTCACGACAGCACCCTGCCGGTCACCGTTGCCGATATGGCCTATCACACCGCCAGCGTCAAACGCGGTAATCGTGGCGCGATGATCGTCGCCGACCTGCCGTTCATGGCCAACGCCACCACCGAGCAGACCCTGAACAATTCGGCCGTGCTGATGCAGGCTGGCGCACACATGATCAAGCTGGAAGGCACTGCCTGGCTGGCCGAGTCGATCCGCCTGCTGGCCGAGCGTGGAATTCCAGTCTGCGCACACATGGGCCTGACGCCACAGGCGGTCAACATCTTCGGCGGTTACAAGGTACAAGGCCGCGAGGAAGCCCAGGCACTTCAGATGCTGGAGGACGCCAAGGCGCTGGAAGCCGCCGGTGCAGCCATGCTGCTGCTCGAATGCGTACCCAGCGAACTGGCTGCGCGCATCACCCGGGCGGTGCAGATTCCGGTGATCGGCATCGGCGCCGGCAGCGACACCGACGGCCAGGTGCTGGTGTTGCACGATATGCTCGGGCTCTCGCTCGGTGGCCGCGTACCGAAGTTCGTCAAGAACTTCATGCGTGAGCACGGTGACATCCCATCCGCCATCGCCGGCTACGTGAAGGCCGTCAAGGCCACCGAATTCCCCGCCGTCGAACACGGTTTCTCCGCATGAACATCGTCAAGACCATCGCCGACCTGCGTGCCGCAGTGTCCCGCGCCCGTGGGGAAGGCAAGCGCATCGGCTTCGTACCGACCATGGGCAACCTGCACGCCGGTCACATAGCGCTGGTGAAGAAGGCCGGGCAGCGCGCCGACTTCGTGGTCGCCAGCATCTTCGTCAATCCACTGCAGTTCGGCCCCAACGAAGACCTGGACAACTACCCGCGCACCCTCGCTGCGGATCAGGACAAGCTGTTCGAAGCCGGCTGCCACCTGCTCTTTGCGCCGAGCGTCGAAGAGATGTATCCGCACGGCCAGGCCCAGCAGACCATCGTTCGCGTGCCCGGCGTTTCCGAAGGTCTCTGCGGTGGCAGCCGCCCCGGGCATTTCGACGGTGTCTCCACCGTGGTCAGCAAGCTGTTCAACATGGTGCTACCGGACCTCGCCGTATTCGGTCAGAAAGACTTCCAGCAGCTGGCGGTGATCCGCACCATGGTCCGCGATCTGAACATGCCAGTGCAGATCCTCTCGGAGCCGATCGTTCGCGCCGCCGACGGCCTGGCGCTGTCTTCACGCAACGGCTATCTGAGTGCAGACGAGCGCGCCACGGCTCCGTCGCTGTACCGCACCCTGAGCCAGCTGGACGTAGCGATCCGGGGCGGTCGCCGCGACTACCCGGCGCTGATCGCCGAAGGCCTGAGCGCTTTGCAGGCTGCTGGCCTGCGCCCGGACTATCTGGAGATTCGCAACGCAATCGACCTGCAACCGGTCAGCGAGCGCTCCACCGAGCTGGTCATCCTCGCCGCCGCCTACCTGGGCAAGACGCGGCTGATCGACAACCTGCTGGTGGACATCCACACATCGGCCTGATCCCAGCCATTTGCCCGCAGCCTTGATCACGTTCAAGGCTTAAGGCACACTCTGCGCCGCTTGCGCACCCGGAGGACCCTGCCATGCACGCCATCATGCTCAAGGCCAAACTGCACCGCGCCCAGGTAACTCACTCGGTGCTCGATTATGAAGGTTCCTGCGCCATCGACGGCGAGTGGCTGGACCTGGCCGGCATCCGTGAATACGAACAGATCCAGATCTACAACGTCGACAATGGCGAGCGCTTCACCACCTACGCCATCCGCGGCGAGGAAGGTTCGAAGATCATCTCGGTCAACGGTGCCGCTGCTCACAAGGCCGGTGTCGGTCATCGCCTGATCATCTGTGCCTACGCCCACTACAGCGAGGCCGAGCTGGCCAATTTCAAACCGCATGTGCTGTACATGGGCGCCGACGGCGAGCTGAGCCATACCAGCAACGCCATCCCGGTACAGGTCGCCTGAGTCACCGTTCAGGTGTCGTCGAATAGAAGCCCGAAGTGTTCTGCACTTCGGGCTTTTTCGTTTGAACATGGCTGAACGGCCGATAGGTGGACGAACCAAAGCACAGGCCCGGGCAGAATAGAAGGCAATGGCCCGGAACGGAGTGGGGGTTTCCCCTGTCTGAGCTGACTCTGATGGCATAGGATGTGCCTTCACCGGCTCGGTGAAAGCCGGGTTCGGCCAGCATCCGCAGCATTCAGGAGGAGTGCCGGCGCGCCCGCACGGTCATACACATTACTGAATCCCGTCGCGACCAACGCGCGCCTGCGCGTGCAACTGCAGGGGTCCAGCGGCCTGTCAAAGCAAAGGAAGCCGCATCACCATGAGCTACTACCAGCATCCGCTCGATGTCACCGGCCTGCCGTCCTGGAAGGCCCTGGAAGAACACCGCCTGGCCATGCAGAACTTCAGCATGCGCGAAGCATTCAAGGCCGACCCGACGCGCTTCGATGATCTGTCGGTTTCCTGCAGCGGCCTGTTTCTCGACTACTCGAAGAACCTCATCACGCCCGAGACTCGCACCCTGCTGGTGAACCTGGCCCGCGAGGCCGGCGTCGAGCAGGCAGCCCATGCGATGTTCGAAGGCGAGCGCATCAACGCCTCGGAAAACCGTCCCGTGCTGCACACCGCCCTGCGCCGCCCGATGGGCGAATCGGTGATGGTCGACGGCAAGAACATCATGCGTGACGTGCACACCGCGCTGGCGCAGATGACCGACATCGTCACCCGCATCCACAACAACCTGTGGCGCGGCTTCAGCGACAAGACCATCACCGACGTAGTGAACATCGGCATCGGCGGCTCGTTCCTCGGCCCGCAGCTGGTATCCGAGGCGCTGTTGCCGTTCACCCAGCACGGCGTACGCACGCACTACCTGGCGAACATCGACGGCAGCGAATTCCGCGAAGTGACCGCCAAGCTGAATGTCGAAACCACGCTGTTCATCATCTCCAGCAAGACGTTCGGCACCCTCGAGACGCTGAAGAACGCCCAGGCCGCACGCACCTGGTATCTGGGCAAGGGCGGCACCGAAGAGAAGCTCTACCGCCACTTCATCGCCGTCACCAGCAACAAGCAGGCGGCGGTCGAATTCGGTATCCGCGAAAAGAACATCTTTCCGATGTGGGACTGGGTCGGCGGTCGCTATTCGCTGTGGTCGGCGATCGGCTTGCCCATCGCCCTGGCGATCGGCATGTCCAACTTCAAGGATCTGCTGTCCGGCGCCTACAGCATGGACCAGCATTTCCTCAGCGAGCCGTTCGAAAGCAACATGCCGGTGCTGCTGGCGATGCTCGGCGTCTGGTACCACAACTTCTGGGGTGCACAGAGCTACGCGTTCCTGCCTTACGACCACTACCTGCGCAACTTCGTCAAACACCTGCAGCAGATGGACATGGAGTCCAACGGCAAGAGTGTGCGCCAGGACGGCACACCGGTGTCCTGCACCACCGGCCCGGTGATCTGGGGCGGTGTCGGCTGTAACGGCCAACACGCCTACCACCAGCTGCTGCACCAGGGCACACCGCTGATCCCGGCCGACTTCATCGTGCCCGTGGTCAGCCACAACCCTGTCGCCGATCACCACGAGTGGCTCTACGCCAACTGCCTGTCGCAGAGCCAGGCCTTGATGCGCGGCAAGACGCGCGAAGAGGCCGAGGCTGAACTGCGCGCCAAGGGCCTCAGCGAGGCCGAGGTGCAGCGTCTCGCCCCGCACAAGGTGATCCCCGGCAACCGCCCGAGCAACACCGTGGTGATGGAAACCATCAGCCCCGGCCGCCTCGGCGCACTGATCGCGCTGTACGAGCACAAGGTCTTCGTACAAGGCGTGATCTGGGGGATCAACTCCTTCGATCAGTGGGGCGTGGAGCTCGGCAAGGATCTGGGCAAGGCCGTCTACAACCAGATGACCCGCTTCGATGCTGCGCCCGCAGAGGATGCCTCCACCCAGGGCCTGATCGACTTCTTCCGCGGCCGCCACCGCGGCTGATATCGCCGCTCGACCGGACAACAGTGCGGCGCTGCTGTCCGGTCTCTCCTCCTTCCCCCGTTACCACCGCCAATTGGCGAGCCCTCTGCGTCTGTTCAGGTAACATCGCCGCTTGCCAAGCCAACAGCGCTGTCACCATGGAATTCATTCGCCGTCATATCGAAACCCGCGTGCTCAGCCTTACCGGGCTGGCGATCGGCGGTGTCGATTACGAAAATCCTCCGGGCGATCCCGGCCTGTTCGGGCCTGAGTCCGTGTGCTGGTGCGTGCATGGCGACTTCACCTCGATGATGGTTGGCGGAATCTCCGCACTTCTATTGCAGGCGCTGCACCCGTTGGCGCTGTCCGGTGTGTGGGATCACTCTAATTTTCGCGAGGACCTGCTCGGCCGCCTGCGGCGCACCGGGCAGTTCATCTCCGCCACTACCTTCGGTAGCCACGCCGATGCCGACCGACTGATCGAGCGGGTCAAGCGGATTCATGCAGGCGTATCCGGTACGGCGCCGGATGGTCGTCCCTACGCCGCGTCGGATCCCGACCTGCTGACCTGGGTGCACGTCGCCGAGGTCAGCAGCTTTCTCAAGTCCCACTTGCGCTACCTCAATCCGGATCTACCCGCTGCCGAGCAGGATCGCTATTACGCCGAAGTGGCGCTGATCGCCGAGCGCCTCGGCGCCGGTGACGTGCCGCGTTCGCGCGCGCAGATCGAGGCTTATCTCGAGCGCACCAGCCCCCAGCTCCGGAGCGACGAGCGTGCGCTAGAAATCCTGCAGATACTGCGTACCGCCCCGGCACCCAGCCCCCTGCTCAGGCCCTTCGGAGCGCTGATGCTGCACGCTGGTGTCGAGCTCTTACCCGAATGGGCTCAGGAAATGCTTGGACTGACACTGAGCGAAAGCCGACGCCAGCTGATCCGCGCCGGGGTTCGCAGCACCGCGCCGGTAGTGCGCTGGGCCGTACGCAGCGGCTCGGTACACCGAGCGCGTCGACGCATGGGCCTGCCGCCACGCTAGCGCCAGGCAACCAGCGCAGCAATTCTTGATAGACTGCGCGCCCTTCTATTTCGAGTCGCCGCGCATGTCATCCCTCGCCCAGGCGCTGCGCGCCGCCTTCGATAGCCGCCGCCCACTGCTCGACGAATTGCAGCAGCAAGGCACCGATTGCTACCGGCTGTTCCATGGCAGCCAGGAAGGCGCGGCCGGCTTGACGGTCGATCGCTACGGCCCGCAGCTGATGGTGCAAAGCTTCCATCAAGCGCTCGACGCGCAAGCGCTGCAGAGCATCCATGACGAAGCCACCGACTTTCTCGGGCAACCGCTCCAGCTCATCTACAACGATCGCTCGCAGAGCAATTCACGGATCGACCGCAGCAACCAGGCGCATCAACCTGAGGACGTGGCGCTGGAAGATCAGGTCGCCCATGAGTGGGGCCTGCGCTATCGCGTGCGAGGTCGCCACAGCGGGCAGGACCCTCTGCTGTTCCTCGACCTGCGCAACGCCCGCGGCTGGGTCAAGCAACACAGCGCCGGCAAGTCAGTGCTCAATCTGTTTTCCTACACCTGCGGCGTCGGCCTGTGCGCCGCCGCAGGGGGAGCGGCGGAGGTCTGGAATGTCGATTTCGCCGAGCGCAACCTGGCAGTGGGCCGGGAAAACGGCGAGCTGAACCCTTCCCTGCCGCCAATGCAGTTCGTACATTCCGACTACTTCCCGGCGATCCGCCAACTGGCCGGTCTGCCGGTCAGCGCCCGTCGCGGACGAGCCTTGCCGGACTACCCGCGCCTGGTACAACGTCAGTTCGATTTGGTACTGCTCGATCCGCCCGCCTGGGCACGCAGCGCCTTCGGCACGGTGGACCTGCTGCGCGACTATCAGAGCCTGCTCAAACCGGCGTTGCTGGCAACCGCTGAAGATGGGGTGCTGATCTGCTGCAACAACCTGGCGAAGGTATCGATGGATGAGTGGCGGCCCCTGGTGCTGCGCTGCGCCGAGAAGGCCGGCAGGCCGGTACGCGAATGGCAGGCGCTGGCACCGGCTGCCGACTTCCCCTCGCGCGATGGGTTGCCCCCACTGAAGACCCTGATTCTGCGGCTTTGAGCGCATTGCCCGTATCGCTCAATTCGGGGAACCGCGTACGCGTGCCATACTCCAAGGCAACCATCCGCCAGGAATACTTCCGGTCATGCCCAATGGAATGAAGCGTACGTTCACCGGGGTGGCGCTCGTGCTGATCTGCTACAGCCTGCTTGGCTTTCTGATCCTGCCGGGTATCGCCCAGCGCATCGCCAATCAGCAGCTTGCGGCCTACGCAACCGTGCCGGCCAGCCTGCAACGTATCGAATTCAACCCGTTCAGCCTCGAGCTCTCGCTGTTCGGCCTGCGCATCGGCGAGCAGGACGATCGTCAGCTGGCCTTCGAGCGGCTCTTTCTCGACCTGCAGTGGGACAGCCTCTGGCAACGCACGCTGCACCTGGCCAATGTCGAGCTTATCGAGCCGGACGTCGAGGTGCGCTTCGCCGAAGATGGCACGCTCAATCTCAGCCGGCTGTTCGAGGTGCCTGAATCAGAGCCGACGACCAGCGAGGGCGGTGACATCTTCCCGCTGCGCATGGATCGTCTGCAACTGGCAGGCGGCCGCCTCGCCTTCCTGGACCAG
>CEPQ01008756.1_pt1 | contig 32331 bp, 24 predicted proteins | sample 530411 | NCBI WGS metagenome assembly CEPQ01 (sample SAMEA2620039, study PRJEB7988) | marine metagenome | isolation source: saline water (ENVO:00002010), including
GCCCGGTGCGGCCGGTGGTGCGCCGCCCGCCAGTGCCAGCGCGGCCTCCCAGGCGGCGCGCGCGGCGAGCGCCTTGTCGCCCGCCTGCTCGGCCAGCACCTGGGCGGTGCGCAGAAAATCCTGCGCGCGCGCCTGGCTGCCCGATCGGGCGCGCCGCATCGCCTCGCCCGCCACCAGGCAATATTCGGCCAGTTGCGCGACGCTGGCCTGCTCGCCCCGCGCCAAGGGGGTGGATGGCGCGTGATCGGCGGGGGCGAGCAGCAATTCGAGCGCCGCATCCGCCCCGTTGTCGCCCCCGCGCATCAGACTGCGTGCTTGGCGCGCACGCGCGCTTGCCAGCGGCAGTGCAGCTGCGGGAAGGTCTGCCACCGGCCGATCGCACAAGGTGATCGCATCGGGCAGGCGCGCCTCCGCCGCTCCCGACGCGGCCAGGGCATATGCGACTGCCAATATCCCGATGCCCGCCATCTTACCCCTGCCTGGTAACGGCTTGCAGGATAACCGGATTTTCGCTGCGAATGAACGCCTAATGCGATCCGTCGCCGAGCATCGCCTTCAGGCGGTAGAGCGCGTCGAGCGCATCGCGCGGGCTCAGGTTATCGACATCGAGCGCCTGGAGCGTCTCGCGCAGTTCGTCCTTTGCCTCGGGTTCCCTGGCCGCAGCGGCGGCGAACAGCGGCAGATCGTCGAGCCCCGCAGCGAGGCCTCCGGTCGCCTCTCTCCCCGCTTCGAGCTTGGCGAGCACCGATTTCGCGCGCGCGACCACCACCGGGGGCACGCCCGCCAGCTTGGCGACCGCGAGGCCGTAGCTGCGATCCGCCGGTCCGTCGGCGAGTTCGTGTAGCAGCACCAGATCGCCCTTCCACTCGCGCGCGCGGACATGGTGCAGCGACAGCGCATCGAGCCGCCCGGCGAGCCGGGTGAGCTCGTGATAGTGCGTGGCGAACAGGCAGCGGCATCTATTGGTATCGTGCACCGCCTCGGCAATCGCCCAGGCGAGCGCCAGCCCATCATAGGTCGAGGTGCCGCGTCCGACCTCGTCGAGGATGACGAACGAGCGCTCGGTGGCCTGGGAGAGGATCGCAGCGGTCTCGACCATTTCGACCATGAAGGTCGAGCGGCCGCGTGCGAGATTGTCCGATGCGCCGACACGGCTGAACAGCCGGTCGACAATACCGATCCGCGCCGACCGGGCGGGCACGAACGCGCCAGCCTGAGCGAGCAGCACGATGAGCGCAGTCTGGCGCAGGAAGGTCGACTTGCCGCCCATGTTCGGACCCGAAACCAGCCACAGCCGGTCGCGTTCGGACAGGGTCGCATCGTTGGCGACGAACGCCTGGCCCGCCTTGCGCAGCGCGGCTTCGACCACCGGATGCCGCCCGCCCTCGATCGCGATCTCGGGCGCCTCGGTGAGTTCCGGGCAGCAATAGTCGCCCTCCGCTGCCATCTGGGCATGGCCGCAGGCGACATCGATGCGTGCGATCGCAGCGGCGGTGCGCGCGATGCCGTCGCGCGCGGCGATCACCTCCTCGCACAACCCCTCGAAATGCGCCTCTTCCGCCGCTTGGGCGTGCGTTCCCGCCTGCGCGATGCGCATCGCCTCGTCATGCAGCGCGGGCGAGTTGAAGCGCACCGCACCTGCCATGGTCTGGCGATGGGCAAAGCCGCTGTCCGCCTTCATCAGCGCATCGGCGCGCGCGGCGGGCACCTCGATGAAATAGCCGAGCACCGCATTGTGCCGGATCTTGAGCGCCTGCACCCCTGTCTGCGCCTTGTACTCCGCCTCCAGCGCGGCGATCGCGCGCCGCGCATTGCCCGAGGTATCGCGCAGCGCATCGAGCGCGGCATCATAGCCACGCGCGATATAGCCGCCCTGTTGGCGCTCGGTCGGCGGGCTTTCGACCAGCGCGCGCGCGAGATGCTCGACCAATGCGCCATGGCCCTGCATGTCGGGCAGCAGCCGCTGCATCAGATCGGGAAGGTCGGCTGCCTTGCCCAGCCGTTCGCGCAAGGTCCGCGCAGCGCTGAGGCCATCGCGCAGCTGGCCGAGATCACGCGGAGACCCGCGCCCGGCGACGACACGGCCCAGGGCGCGGGCGAGATCGGGGATCGCCTTCAACGCCTCGCGCACGCTGTCGCGCAGCAGCGGATCGGCATGGAACCATTGCACCAGCGCCAGCCGGTCGCGGATCGCGGACAGGTCGGTCAGCGGCGCGCCGAGATCGCTGGCGAGCAGCCGCGCGCCCGCGCCGGTGACGGTGCGGTCGATCGCATGAACGAGCGATCCGACGCGCCCGCCCTGCTGGCTTGCGAGAATCTCGAGGCTTTCGCGGGTGGCGGCATCGACCGCCATATGCTGCGCCACCTCGTGCCGACGCGGCGGCGCGAGGAACGGCATGGTCCCACGCGAAACATGTTCGAGATAGGCGAGCAGGCCGCCCGCCGCTGCCAGTTCGGCACGGCTGAAACTGCCGAACCCGTCGAGCGTCGCGACGCCGAAATGCGCCTTGAGCCGCCGTTCGCCCTCGAGGCTGCTGAAATCATGGCCTGGCCGCAGGATCGCGGTTTCGGCGAACGGGTCGGCGCGGTCGGACTGGACCAGCTCGCTCGGAGCAAGTCGCGCTATCTCTGCGGACAGGTCATTCGCGCTTGCCTGCATCAGCTCGAACCGCCCGGTCGAGATGTCGCACATCGCCAGGCCAAAGCCGCCTTCCGCGCTGGCGAGCGCGACGAGCCGGTTTTCGCTGCGCGAATCGAGCAATGCCTCTTCGGTCAGCGTGCCTGCGGTGACGAAGCGGACGATCGCGCGCTGGACCAAAGCCTTGGAGCCCGCGCGCGCCTTGGCTTCGGCAGGCGTCTCGGTCTGTTCGGCAATCGCGACGCGGTGCCCTGCCTTGATCAGCCGCGCGAGATAACCTTCGGCGCTGTGCACCGGCACGCCGCACATCGGCACCGGATCACCGCCATGCGCCCCGCGCGAGGTGAGCGCGATATCGAGCACGGCCGCTGCCGCCTTGGCATCGTCAAAGAACAGCTCGAAAAAATCGCCCATTCGGTAGAAGAGCAGGCAATCGGGCGCCTCGGCCTTGAGCGCATGATATTGCGCCATCATCGGCGTGGGGGCGTTGTCGGACGGGGCGCTCATCCGCTTTCCGTTACCCGAGCCGCGAGCGGCACGGAAGCGCGAGTTTTCCCCAGTACGGGTGCAGTGTCAAAATCCTCCCCGAGCTTGTCTCGGGGAGGGGGACCGCCGACCGCAGGTCGGTGGTGGAGGGGAAGCGGAATGGCACGAGGCTTTATCGGAACGCGAACCCGCTGCCCCTCCACCACCCGCTTTGCGGGCGGTCCCCCTCCCCCAGCAAGCTGGGGGAGGATTTTTGGCAGTGCTACGCCGCCACCAGCAGTTTCGCCTTCACATCTTCCGCCACGAACGCGGCGCAGCGTTCGCCGATCATGATGCTCGGCGCATTGGTGTTGCCGCTGACGATCTTGGGCATGATGCTGGCATCGGCGACATAGAGCCCCTCGACCCCGCGCAGCCGCAGGCGCGGATCGACCACGCTGCCCTCGTCCGACCCCATGCGGCAGGTGCCGACCGGATGATAGACGGTGTCGGCGCGGTTGCGGATCAGCTCGTCGAGTGCGGCGTCGTTGTACAGATCGACCGGATGGCGATCGACCGGATCGTAATCCGACATCGGCTGCGTCTCGAAGATGCGGTGCATGAAGCGCACCCCTGCGCGCAGCACCGCCATGTCGCGTTCGTCGCTGAGGAAATTGGGGTCGATCCGCGGCGGCGCGGCGGGATCGGCGCTGTTGAGCGTCACCGTGCCCTTGCTTTCGGGGCGCAGCACGCAGGCATGGCACGAGAAGCCATGGCCCTTCACATTCTCGCGGCCATGATCCTCGAGCACGGCGGGTACGAAATGGAACTGCACGTCGGGCGCGGGGGCATCGGGCATCATCTTCCAGAAACCGCCCGCTTCGGCCCAGCAGGTGGTGAGGATGCCGGTGCGCTTGCGGCGATGCTCGAGCACCGCGCGCGCCATGCGGGTGACGCCGGTGAGCGAACTGCCGAAACTGTCGGTCGATTTGGTCGCGAAGCCCGAGACATAGTCGATATGATCCTGCAGGTTCGCGCCGACCTCGGCGGAATCGACGAGCACCGGAATGCCGTGTTCCTTGAGCATGCCGCCCGGGCCTATCCCCGAAAGCTGCAATATCTGCGGCGATCCGAACGCGCCCGCTGAAAGCACCACCGCAGCGCGGGCAAACACCTGCACCACTTTTCCTGCGCGCTCGAACTCGACGCCCTTCGCCCGGCCGTTCTCGACGATGATCCGCCGCACCAGCGCGTGCGTGCGCACGTCCAGATTGGCGCGGTCCGCCGCCGGCTCGACATAAGCGCGCGCCGCGCTCCAGCGTTCGCCGTTCTTCTGCGTGGTCTGGTAGATGCCGAAGCCTTCCTGCTTCGCGCCGTTGAAATCGTCGTTCATCGGCAGCTGCAGCCGCCGCGCCGCCTCGACAAAGGCGTGGCTGCCGGGATTGGCCCATTTCTGGTCGACCACCGAGAGCGGACCATCGCCGCCATGATGCGCATCGAATTCGTGCGACGAGCCGTAGCGCGCATTGCCTTCCGATTTGCGGAACCAGGGCAGCACATCCTTGTGGCTCCAGCCGGTGGCGCCCAGCGCCTCCCAGTTGTCGTAATCCCAGTGGTTGCCGCGAATATAGACCATCGCGTTGATCGCCGAAGAGCCGCCCAGCCCCTTGCCGCGCGGCTGATAGCCGGTGCGGCCATTGAGCCCCGGCTGCGGCACCGTCTCGAACTGCCAGTTGGTGTTCTTGGGCAGGAACGGCATGAAGCCCGGGGTCTTGACGCGCACGCCGTTGTTGCGCCCGCCCGCCTCGATCAGGCAGACCGAGAGCGAGGGGTCTTCGCTGAGCCGCCCGGCGACCGCACATCCTGCGGACCCGCCGCCGATCACGATGATATCATATTCGCTCATGCTCTCTCCCATTTTCGTTCTTGGTGCCGATCACGGCAGGCTATTCAATCGCCTCCGCTGGATGACCACCAGATGACCTGCCTCGTCGCTCTCGACCCCGGCAATGTGGAACCCTGCCTTAAGGTTGACGATGATCATGCGGTTGTTGCTGGCGCGGGTGCGCGTTTCAACCCAGTGATAGCCTTGTGCCGCCGCCCAATCATGCTGCGCCTGCATCAGCCGCGCGGCAATGCCCAGGCCGCGCGCTTCGGGAACGACGCCGCCAAGCCAGGAATAGAGCAGGCTGGGCCCGCGCCGATAGCCGAGCTTGAAGCCCAGCCGCGCGTGCCCGTCCCCATGCGCGACGTGCAGCACGGGATCGGCCAGCAGCGGCAGACGGCGCGCGAGATAGTCGGGATCGAAACTGTCGAAAATCCGGGCACAAAGCTCGGCGAGCATGGCTTGCTGGCCTCTGACGCTCGCCCCTTCGAAAAGGGTGATATCCGACCCGTCGGCCCCGCGTGCCATCCGCTTATTCCGCCGGCTCTAGAGTGGCATCGCCGACCATTCGCGACGGTACCGGCCGGCCTTGCCGCGCAGCCCATGCGGCCTTGATGCTGTCGCTGGTCTCGCGGCTGTTGTCATGGCTCCAACCGGGCGGGCGGAGCAGATAGGCCAATTTGTTGCCCAGCCCCGGCGCGGACCACATGTCGCGCGCGATGCCGACCCATTCGTGGAACGCTGCCCAGAGCAGATTGAAGCTGCCCAGCTGCTTCACGATGCCATAGCGGATCGGCTCGTCGTCGCGCTCGGGCACGAAGGTGCCGAACATCTTGTCCCAGACGATGAACACGCCGGCATAATTCGAATCGAGATAGCGCGGATTTATCGCGTGATGGACGCGGTGGTGCGAAGGCGTGTTCATCACCGCCTCGAACCAGCGCGGCATGCGCTTCACCGCCTCGGTGTGGATCCAGAACTGGTAGATGAGGTTGATGCCGCCGCAAAAGGCGATCATCAGCGGGTGAAAGCCCAGCCAGAACAGCGGCAGGCTGACCAGCAGGCCGGGGGTGAAGAAGCCGGTCCAGGTCTGCCGGAGCGCGGTCGAGAGGTTATAATGCTGGCTGGAATGGTGGATGACATGCGCCGCCCACATCCAGCGGACACGGTGGCCGAGCCGGTGCACCCAATAATAGGCGAAATCGTCGGCCACGAACGCGATCGGCCAGGCCCACCAGGCAAAGCCGATATCGAAGATGCGGTACTGATAAACCCAGAAGGCGATCGCGAGGGCAAGGCCCCCGGTCAGCGCGCCCGCCACGGTGCTGCCCAGCCCCAAAGCGAGCGAGGTCAGCGTGTCGCGCGGCTCATAGGCCCTGCGGTCGCGGCGGCGCACCCACCAGATCTCGACCAGCATCAACAGCACGAAAGCCGGGATGGCGAGCTCGGTCGGGTTGGGCAGGTTCGGCATGGCAAAAGCTTGCTTACATCATTGTCAGCAGCCTGTCAGCATCCTGTTTTGACAGTGCGAGTGAAACATGTCCGAAGCGCGGATCGCCGGTCTCGACCTTCCAGCCCTCGCTGCAACGGTGCGCGCGCAGCGGCCTGGGCAGCACGCGTCCGGCGCAATGCGCGCCATGGCGCTTGAGGATGACAACGCGGCCATCGGTCCCCTCGACGAGCGCGGCCTCGCCATCGTTCGACATCAGGACCGGCCCCGATTCGAAACCCGCGATCTGCTCCTCGGCGATGCGCGCGGCATCGGCGGCATCGCCGATCCGGTTCTCGCCCAGTTGCAGCAGCCAGACCAGGCCTGCGACCGCCAGGATGGCGGCGAGCGAAGCGAAAAGCAGCATCAGGTTCATCGGCCATCGTCCCCTATGGCGCCGGTTCTGTGTCCGGTCTTGGTGCAGGATAGCACTGCAGGCGCACGCATGAAAAGGCTATGGAAACGCGGCGGGGCTTGATTTGTGCAGCGGGGCATGACAGCGGCTCGCGGACATTTTTCTCGCATATGTGGAAGACCAGGCCGTGGCCGACATTGAACAATTGCAGCAGGATTATCTGGCGCGCATCGCCGATGCCGATCTTGCCGCGCTGGAAGACATACGCATCGCTGCGCTGGGCAAGCAGGGCGCGATCACCGGGCTGCTCAAGACGCTGGGCGCGATGAGCCCCGAGGAGCGCCAGGAACAGGGCCCGCGCATCAACGGCGCGCGCGAGGCGGTCACGGCCGCCATCGCCGCGCGCAAGGACGCGCTGGAAGGCGCAGCGCTCAACGAGCGGCTCGCCGCCGAGGCGATCGACCTGACGCTGCCGGTCGCGCCCAGCCCGCAAGGCTCGGTCCACCCGGTCGCACAGGTGATGGACGAACTGGCCGAGATTTTCGCCGATCTGGGATTTGCCGTGGCGACCGGGCCCGAGATCGAATCGGGCTGGTACAATTTCACCGCATTGAACATGCCCGAGACGCATCCGGCGCGTGCGATGCACGACACCTTTTATTTCCCCGATACCGGCCCCGATGGCGAGCCCATGCTGCTGCGCACCCACACCTCGCCGGTGCAGATCCGCACGATGATGGGGCAGAAGCCGCCGATCCGCATCATTGCGCCGGGCCGCACCTATCGCAGCGATTCGGACGCGACGCACACGCCGATGTTCCACCAGGTCGAAGGCCTTGTCATCGACAAGGGCATCACCATGGCGCACCTCAAATGGACGCTGGAGACCTTCGTCCGCGCGTTTTTCGAGCGCGATGATATCGTGCTGCGCCTGCGGCCGAGCTATTTCCCGTTCACCGAGCCCTCGGCCGAGGTCGATGTCGGCTTCACGGTGGAAAAGGGCAAGCGCGTGATCGGCGGCGATCCCACCGGCCCCAATGGCGGCTGGATGGAAATTCTGGGCAGCGGCATGGTCAACCCCAAGGTGATCGAGCATTGCGGGCTGGACCCCGACGAATGGCAGGGCTTTGCCTTTGGCTGCGGCATCGACCGGCTGGCGATGCTGAAATACGGCATGGATGACCTGCGCGCGTTCTTCGACGGTGATCTCAGGTGGCTGAAGCATTACGGCTTCTCGTCGCTCGATGTCCCCACGCTGAGCGGAGGAGTCGGCGCATGAAGTTCACCCTCTCCTGGCTGAAAGAGCATCTCGACACCGATGCTTCGCTCAATGAAATCACCGACCGGCTGACGGCGATCGGGCTGGAGCTCGAAGGGGTGGAAAACCCCGCCGATGCGCTGCGCCCGTTCCGCGTCGCCAGGGTGCTCGAGGCCGGCCCGCATCCCAATGCGGACAAGCTGCGGCTGCTCAAGGTCGATGACGGTTCGGGCACCCCCTGGCAGGTCGTCTGCGGCGCGCCCAATGCGCGTACCGGTCTGGTCGGCGTGTTCGGTCCGCCGGGAACCTATGTCCCCGGCCCCGCCTTCACGCTGAAGCCCGCGAAGATCCGCGATGTCGAAAGCTTCGGCATGATGTGCTCGTATCGCGAGCTCGAGCTCGGCGAGGATCATGACGGCATCATCGAGCTGCCCGAGGACGCACCGGTCGGCACCAGCTTTGCCGATTATGCCGGGTTCGACGATCCGGTGATCGAGGTCTCGGTGACGCCCAACAAGCAGGACTGCATGGGCGTGCGCGGCATCGCGCGCGATCTGGCGGCCTCGGGCATCGGCACGCTGAAGCCCTTGTCCGAAGTCTATCGCTCGGGCGTCGATCCGGTCGAGGGCAGCGGCGAGGCAGCCGATGTCCGCACCGACGATCCCGCCGGTTGCCCCGCCTTTTACGCGCAGAATGTCTCGGGCCTGAAGAACGGCCCCGCCCCCAAATGGATGGCAGACCGGCTGAAGGCGATCGGGCAGAAGCCGATTTCGGTGCTGGTCGACATCACCAATTTCGTGTCGATCGATCTCGGCCGTCCGCTGCACGTCTATGACCGGGCGAAGCTCTCGGGCGGGCTGGTGGCGCGCAAGGCGGCAGACGGCGAAGAGGTGCTCGCGCTCAACGGCAAGACCTACAAGCTCGACGCCAGCATGACCGTGATCGCCGACGCCAAGCAGGTGCATGATATCGGCGGCATCATGGGCGGCGAGGATTCGGGCGTGTCCGACGAGACCACCGATGTGCTGATCGAGTGCGCCTATTTCGAGCCCGAACATATCGCGCGCACCGGCCAGAAGCTGATGCTGACGAGTGATGCGCGCCAGCGCTTCGAGCGCGGCGTCGATCCGGCGTTCCTCGAACAGGGCCTCGCCATCGCGACACGGCTGGTGCTCGACCTTTGCGGCGGAACCGCGAGCCCGGTGACCCGATCGGGCACCGCGCCGGTCGAACCGCGCACGGTCGCCTATGACCCCGCCTATTGCGCGGCGCTGGGCGGCATCGATGTGGCGGCAAGCGAGCAGCAGGCGATCCTCGAGCGGCTCGGCTTCGGCGTCGACTGCAGCGCCACCCCCTGGACGATTACCGTCCCCACCTGGCGGCGCGATGTTGCGGGCAAGGCGGATATCGTCGAGGAAGTGGTGCGCATCACCGGCATCGATGCGATCCCCTCGACCCCGCTGCCGCGCCTGCCCGGCGTCGCCAGGCCGACCGCCAGTCCGGCGCAGTTGCAGGAGCGCCGCGTGCGCCGTCTCGCCGCCGCGCGCGGCCTCAATGAGGCGGTCAACTGGTCGTTCATTTCGGACAGGGAAGCAGCCCCCTTTGGCGGCGGCGACTGGGTGCTGGCCAATCCGATCAGCGAGGACCTCAAGGTCATGCGCCCCTCGCTGCTGCCCGGGCTGCTCTCTGCCGCCAAGCGCAATCTCGATCGCGGCGCGGGCTCGGTGCGGCTGTTCGAAGTCGGTCGGCGCTATTTCAAGGCGGAGGACGGCACCAGCCTGGAGCGCACCACGCTGGGCATCGTGCTGGCGGGCGACAAGACCCCGCGCGACTGGCGCAGCGGCAAGGCGCAGGCCTGCACCGCGCATGACGTGAAGGCCGAGGTGCTGGCATTGCTCGATGCCGCAGGAGCCCCGGCGGCCAAGCTGATGGACTTCGCGCCCGATGCGGCAGGCCCTGGCGATCACTATCACCCGGGCCAGGCGGCGACGCTGCGACTGGGTCCGAAGAACGTGCTCGCCGCGTACGGCACCTTGCACCCCTCGACCGCGCGCGCATTCGGCTTCAAGCCGGTGCACGGGGCGGTGATGGTGGCCGAGCTGTTCCTCGATGCCATCCCGCTCAAGGCTCGCGGATCGGCGATGCGCGAAGCCTATGCGCCGCCGGCCTTGCAGGCGGTGACGCGCGACTTCGCTTTCCTGGTCGATGCGAAGCTGCCCGCCGGTGACCTCGTCCGCGCGGTCAAGGGCGCCGACAAGAAGAATATCACCGATGCGCGCGTGTTCGACAGCTTTGCAGGCCAGGGCGTGCCCGAGGGCAAGCTCTCGCTCGCCATCGAGGTAACGCTGCAGCCGGTGGACAAGAGCTTCGGCGATGATGAGCTGAAAGCCATTGCCGATGCGGTGGTCAAGGCGGCGGCCAAGCTTGGGGCGGAGCTGCGTGGCTGATCCGGTCACGCTGCGATCCGATGCGCTGACCGCCAGCATCCACCCGCTGGGGGCGGAGCTTTGGTCGCTGAAGGACGCAGAAGGCCGCGAACTGATGACCGATGCCGACCCGGCCTACTGGTCGGGCCACGCACCGTTGCTCTTCCCGATCGTCGGCGCGCTGGCGGGGGATGCATACCGGCTCGGAGAGCGCAGCTTCGCGATGGCGCGGCATGGCTTTGCCCGGCGGTCGGAATTTGCGCTGGTCGAGGCGGAAGCTGGTCGGGCGCTGTTCCGGCTCGAGGCGAGCGCGGAAAGTCGCGCGCAATACCCGTTCGAATTCCGGCTCGACATGGGCTTTTCGCTGACCGGCGCGACGCTCGCCATGACCGCGACCGTCAGCAACATGGGCGATGCGCCGATGCCGTTCAGCTTCGGCTATCACCCCGCCTTCGCCTGGCCACTGCCCTATGGGGGCGCGGCGGAGGATCACTGCATCGTGTTCGACCGCGACGAACCTTCCCCGATCCGGCGGCTCGACCCCGCGACCGGGCTCATCGCGCCCGATCCGCAGCCCAGCCCGGTCGAGGGCAAGGTCTACGCGCCCGTTCATGCCGATTTCGAACCCGACGCGCTGATCTGGGATAAACTTTCCAGCCGCTCGCTCACCTATGGCGTACCCGGCCAGCCGAGCCTCCGCATCGATTTTCCCGACATGGCCATGCTCGGCATATGGCAAAAGCCCGGCGCGCGCTTCCTCTGCATCGAACCCTGGGCCGGGATCGCCGACCCGCTGGGCTTCACCGGCGATTTTGCCGACAAGCCCGGCGTGATGACGCTGGCACCAGGCGCACAGCAGCGTTTGCGGATGGATGTGACGCTGCTAGAGAGCTAGCCGTTTTCCGGTCCCCTGCTTGAGGCAGGGGTCCATCACCCGACCGATCCGCCAGGCACCAAGGCTGGAAATGGATGCCTGCCTTCGCAGGCAAGCGACAGAATAGCAAAGCCCCGATATGACCGCCCTCAACCGCCGCACCTTCGCCATCATCTCGCACCCTGACGCAGGGAAAACCACGCTCACCGAAAAGTTGCTGCTCACCGGCGGGGCGATCCATCTGGCGGGCGAGGTCAAGGCGCGCGGCGCTGCCCGGCGCGCCCGGTCGGACTGGATGAAGATCGAGCAGCAGCGCGGCATCTCGGTCACCTCCTCGGTGATGACCTTCGAGCGGCAGGGCATCACCTTCAACCTGCTCGACACGCCGGGGCACGAGGATTTTTCCGAAGACACTTATCGCACGCTGACCGCGGTCGATTCCGCGATCATGGTGATCGACGCCGCCAAGGGTATCGAGCCGCAGACGCGCAAGCTGTTCGAGGTGTGCCGGTTGCGCTCGGTGCCGATCATCACCTTTGTCAACAAGGTCGACCGCGAGGGCCGCGATCCGTTCGAACTGCTCGACGAGGTCGCCGATGCGCTGGCGCTCGACGTGTGCCCGATGAGCTGGCCGGTCGGCATGGGTGGCCAGTTCGAGGGGATTTACGACTTTGCCCGCAACACGCTGATGCAGCCGAGCGGACCCAGCCGCGAATATGACGACACCGCGCTTGCCGTCAGCGGGCTCGATGATCCCAAGCTGGCAGAAGCGCTGTCCGCCCAGGCGCTGGAGCGGCTGCATGAGGAGGCCGAGCTTGCCCAAGGCGGCTATGCGAGCTTCGACCTTGAGGCCTATCGCCATGGCGACCTGACCCCGGTCTATTTCGGCTCCGCCTTGAAGCGCTTCGGCATCGAGGAGCTGATCGACGCCATCGCGACGCACGCCCCGCCGCCGCGCAGCCAGCCCGCCGAGCCGGACGCGGTCGATCCGACGCGCAAGGACGTGACCGGGTTCATCTTCAAGGTGCAGGCCAACATGGACCCGCAGCACCGCGACCGCATCGCCTTCATGCGGCTGGTCTCGGGCACGTTCAAACGCGGGATGAAGCTGGTGCCCTCGGGCCATGGCAAGCCGATCGCGGTGCATTCGCCGATCCTGTTCTTCGCGCAGGACCGCGAACTGGCCGACGAGGCGCTGCCCGGCGACATTATCGGAATCCCCAATCACGGCACGCTGCGCGTCGGCGATACGCTCTCCGAAAAGAACGACGTACGCTTTACCGGCCTGCCCAATTTTGCGCCGGAAATCCTGCGCCGCGTGCAGCTCAAGGACCCGACCAAGACCAAGCAGCTGCGCAAGGCGCTCGACGACCTGTCCGAAGAGGGCGTGATCCAGGTCTTCTATCCCGAAATCGGCAGCCAGTGGGTGGTCGGCGTGGTCGGCCAGCTGCAGCTCGAAGTGCTGATCAGCCGGCTCGAGGCCGAATACAAGGTCGAGGCGGTGCTCGAAATGGCCCCGTTCGATACCGCGCGCTGGCTGAGCGGTCCGGCAGACGCGCTGGAAGCGTTCAAGCGCATCTCGATGAACAACCTCGCCAAGGACCGCGACGGCAATCCGGTGTTCATGGCGCGCTCCGCCTGGGATGTCGGCTATCAGCAGGAAAAGAATCCCGAGCTGACCTTCAGCGCGACGCGCGAGCGCTAAACGAGTGTTGCAACCGCCATGACCCGCGCTACAGCGGGGACATGGCGTCGCGCACCAAGGTTTCTCCCGACACGATCCGGCACATCGTCGAAGAGGCGAGCACCATCGCCATGGCTGCGTTCGCGCGCGCGGGCGGCGACCTTCAGGTCTGGGACAAGGTGCCGGGCGAGCCGGTGAGCGAGACCGACCTTGCCGTCGACAATTTCCTGCGCGAACGCCTGGGGGCGCTGGTCCCCGATGCGGGCTGGCTGTCCGAGGAGACGGCGGACGACACCGCGCGGCTCGATTGCGGGCGCATCTGGCTGGTCGATCCGATCGACGGCACGCGCGATTTCGTACGCGGGCGCACTGGCTGGGCGATCTCGGTCGCTCTGGTCGAGGATGGCCATGTCGTGATGGGCGTGCTGGCAGCCCCGGCGCGCAAGGAATACTGGATCGGCGCGCGCGGACGCGGCGCTTTCCTCAACGGCAAAAGGCTGAAGGCGAGCCGCCGCACCGATTTTTCCGGGTCGCGCGTGCCCACCGACAGCCTGCCCAAGGCGGATGTGGACCTCACCGTCGTCGAAAAGCCCAACAGCATAGCGCTGCGCATGGCGATGGTCGCCGACGACCGCGCCGACCTGCTTGCGACGCTGCGCTGGGGCTATGAATGGGATATCGGCGCGGCCGCGATCATCGCCGAAGAGGCGGGCGCGCGCGTGACCGATGCGCTGGGCGGCGAGCTCCGCTTCAACAAGCCGCGCGCCAATGCCTTCGGCGTGCTGTGCTGCGCGCCGGGCATCCACGCCGCTGCTGTCGAGCGCCTGCGCGAACGCGCGGTGCGGCTGTCGGCGGGCGGCGGCTAACCCTCCGCGGTTGCCTGCTGTTTCTCCGCCTCGGCATAGGGCGTGGTGAGATACAGGCCCGTCGTCCCGACCAGCGTCAGCACGATGAACCCCGCCTGAGCGAGGCTGATCGACTGGCGGAACACCAGCCAGCCGATCACCGCCACCGCGACCACGCCGACGCCCGACCAGATCGCATAGGCGATGCCCATCGGGATGCGGGTAAACGCAAAGGCGAGCAGCCAGAAGCACAGGCCATAGCAGCTCATCGAGGCCACGCCGAACAGCGGCTTGGCAAACCCCTGCGAGGCCTTGAGCAGGCTGGTGCCCGCAATCTCGCAAAGGATGGCCAAAGCCAGCAGCACCCATGCATTCATAGCCCGGATTTCCTCATTCCGCTCTGGGTATGGCAATCGAGTCCCCGGCCAGCATCCGCGCCGCCGTCGCCTCTTTCATGAACGCCCAGACCTCGGCATCGAAGCCGGGATCGGCCCGGACCGGCCAGTTGCCCATGTCGTCGTACATCTTCATCGTGCCGGTCCACATCGCTGGGGTAGCGACATCGGTGAATGGCTTGAGCAGCGCGAACCAGCGCTGGACGAAGCCTGCTGCCGTGTCGCCGGTTGGGTCCATCGGCATCGCCGCCTTGATCTCGTCGCCCAGCGCCTTCCATTGCGCGGCATAGGCATCGTGATCGAAATCCGCGCCCAGGGCGCCCATCTTCTCGCCCCATTCGGCCTGCTCTTCCGGGGTGAAATAGCGGTCGGTCACCGCCTTCCATTGGTCTTGTGACATGCTTGCACTGTCCTCTTGTTCATTTCGGATCAGCGAGCAGAAGGTCTCGGCATCGATGGGCTCGCCGCGATCGATGCGTGACTTGACGGAAATGAGCAGCGCCTGCGCCTCGGATATGCGCCGCGCCTGTTGTTCGAGATGGTCGAGCTGCGCGGTGATGAGGCCGTGCAAGTCGATCCGCCGATGCGCGGTCAGCCGCTGGATCTGCGCCAGCGTCAGCCCCGCCTTCTTGAGCGAGAGGATGAGGTTCAACCGCTCGAGCGCCGCCGCATCATAGTGCCGCCGCCCCGAGGCGGTGCGCAACGGTTCGACCAGCCCCCTCGCCTCGTAGAAGCGCAGCGCACGGGCTGTAAGACCGGTGAGCCGGGTAACGGCGGCAATGTCGAGCGAATCGGGCATAAGCGGCTTATGCCACTTGACGTAAGGTCAGCTTCAAGCGGATTTTTTATGGTTCCGACTAACCCGCTCGTCTGTGATGAGCCAATTTCTCAAGGTCTGAAATATTGTGGTCTTTGGACACCACAATGTTTCATTTACACTTCCTCCATAAGCTTTGTCGGTGAGCTTCAAGAAGTCCTTCAAGCCTGTGCCTGTCAAACTTGGTCGCCATTCCAAGCGCCAGGAGAGACGGGCAGAGCAAAGCCGCGTCGTCGACCTGTTGACGACGGCAGCATTGTCTGGCGCTGTCATCGGTATCGGCAGTCTATTTTTAAACGAGCAGGACAGCGCTGCTTTCACCACCAAAATGCGTATTATAGCAGTCGGTGTCGGACTGATACGTGCGCGCGAACCACAGCCTGGAGATCACTGGGCAGGTTGCCATGATGCACGCGCAGCTGGAACTGCCCCAATCTATAGGGGGGAACCTGGCTATCGGGAAGGCATGGATGGCGATTCAGACGGAGTTGCTTGCGAACCCTATCGTTAGGCTGAGGTGTCAGGGTTAGCGACAGGGCGTAAGCATCTGACGCGCATTAGCCAATTTTCCGCATGACGCGCCCCACCTGATCCGCCATGGTCGCAGCCGATGCGCGCCCTGATCCTCAGACGGTTGTTGACCGCGGTCCCGACGCTGTTGCTCGTGCTGCTCGCCTCGTTTGCGCTGATGCGCTTTGCGCCGGGCGGGCCGTTCGATGGCGAGCGGCCGCTGGCGCCCGAGACGCGCGCGGCGCTGGAAGCGGCATACGGGCTCGACCTGCCGATGGGCGAGCAATTCGCCCTGTTCCTGAAGCGCACGCTCACTGGCGATTTCGGGCCGAGCCTGGTCTATCGCGACTTTACGGTCACCCAGCTGATTGCCGACAGTCTGCCGGTATCGCTGACGCTGGGCGGTCTTGCCATCGTGCTGGCCCTGGCGCTGGGGCTGGCAGCGGGAACGGTCGCAGCGCTGCGCCCCGGCGGATGGGCAGACGAGACGCTGATGCTCGCCGCCACCATCGTCACCGCGCTGCCCAGCTTCGTGACCGGGCCGTTGCTGGCCTTGGTCTTCGGGCTGTGGCTGGGATTGCTGCCGGTGGGCGGGCTGGGTGACGGGCTGCTGAGCGCGCCGCAATACTGGATCATGCCGGTGGTCGCGCTTGCGCTGCCGGTGGCGGGTGCGATCGCCAAGCTGGCGCGCGCGGGGCTGGCGGCGGCGCTCGCGCAGGAGCATGTCCGCACGGCGCGGGCACGCGGGCTTGGCACTGGCGCGATCATCGCGCGCCATGCGTTGCGGCCCGCGCTCGTCCCGGTGGTGAGCTATCTTGGCCCGGCGGCGGCAGGATTGCTGACCGGCGCGGTGGTGATCGAGACGGTGTTCGCACTGCCCGGGCTGGGCCGCTATTTCGTGCAGGGCGCACTCAACCGCGATTATCCGCTGATCATGGCGGTGATCCTGCTCTATGCCGCGCTGATCATCGCGTTCAACCTTCTGGCCGATCTGCTCTACGGCTGGCTCGACCCCCGGAGCCGGGGATGAACCGCATCGCCCTGCCCGGCGCGATCGTCGCGCTGATCGTGCTTGCCGCGCTGCTGCTGCCGATGCTGCTGCCTTGGAGCCATGATGCAATCGACTGGGATCATGTGCGAGCCGCCCCCGGCACCGCAGGCCATGTGCTCGGCACCGACGAGCTGGGCCGCGACCGGCTGGCGCGGCTGGCGGTGGCGACCCGCATCACGCTGCTCGTCGCCTTTGCCGCTGCGCTCGTCTCGATGCTGGTCGGCATCGGCTGGGGCATGATCGCGGGCTGGGCGGGGGGCCGAACCGACGAGCTGATGATGCGGATCGTCGATGCGCTCTATGCCCTGCCCTTCATGTTCATCGTGATCGTGCTGATGGTGGTGTTCGGCCGATCGATCCTGCTCGTGTTTGTCGGCATCGGGCTGGTCGAATGGCTGACCATGGCGCGGATCGTGCGCGGCCAGGTGATGACGCTGCGCCACCGCCCGTTCGTGCTGGCGGCCGAGGCCAGCGGCGCGCCGGTGCGCGTCATCCTCGCACGGCATATCCTGCCCAATATTGCGGGCGTGGCGCTCGCCTATCTCACGCTTACCCTGCCCGGCATCATCATGATCGAGAGCTTCCTCTCGTTCCTCGGCCTCGGCGTGCAGGAGCCGCTGACCTCGCTCGGCATCCTGGTGAAGGAAGGCGCGGACGACATGGATGTGGCGCCGATGGGGCTGCTGGTGCCCGGCGGGGTGATGGTGACGCTGCTCGTCTGCCTGACGCTGATTGGCGAGCGCCTCAGGGACCGGTTCGCATGAGCCTGTACCGGCTCGAAAACATGGGCGTGACCATTGACGGGCGCGATCTGGTGCGCGGCGTGAGCCTGGAGATCGCACCGGGCGAATGCGTCGCGCTGGCGGGCGCGTCGGGATCGGGCAAGAGCCTGACCAGCCTCACCCCGTTCGGGCTTTCCGCCGGGTCGATCACCGGATCGGCGGTGCTGGAAGGGCAGGAGCTGGCCGGGCTGGACGAGGCGCACCTGCGCAAGGTGCGGCGCGCGTCGGTCGGCTTCGTTTTCCAGCAGCCGCTGACTGCACTCACTCCGCACCGGACCGTTGCGCAGCACCTCGTCGAAAGTGCGATGCAGGCGGGCGGACTGCGCCCCGACCAGAATGCGCTGACAGCGATGCTGGACGCGGTGGGTCTTGCCGAGCCGGCGATCAAGCTGCGTCGCTATCCGCACCAGCTGTCCGGCGGCGAACGCCAGCGGCTGATGATCGCCTGCGCCATTGCGCACCGCCCCCAGCTGCTGATTGCCGACGAGCCGGTCTCCGCGCTCGATGCGCATCTGCGCGGAGAGATCATGGCGCTGCTCACCCGGCTGCGGCGCGAGACCGGCATGGGGCTGCTGCTGGTCAGCCATGATCTCGCCTCGCTCGAACATCATGCCGACCGGGTGCTGGTGATGCAGGGCGGACAGGTTGTGGAAGCAGGCGCGGCACAGGCCATCGCGCGCGCGCCACAGCACGCCTACAGCCAAGCGCTATGGGCGGCGACGCCCAGCCTCAAGGCCGCGCTGCCCGATGACCTGCCTGTGCCGGGCGCGCCGCTGATCGAAGCGCAAGGCCTGACCGTGCGTTTTGCCGGAAGCGGCCTGTTCGCCAAGCCCGTCACCGCTGTCGACGCGGTGGACCTGACCGTGCATCAGGGCGAGGCGGTGGCGCTGATCGGCGGCTCGGGCTCGGGCAAGTCCACCATCGGCCGCGCGATTGCCAGGCTGGGGCCCGTCAGCGCGGGTGCCGTTCTGTGGAAAGGGGCGCGATTGCCCGCGCGCCGCAGCCTAGAGCAGCGGCGAATGATACAACCGGTGTTCCAGGACCCTGTCGCGAGCCTCGATCCGCGCTGGCGCGTGTCCGACATCATCGCCGAACCCTTGGTGCATCTGCGCCCCGACCTGACGAGTTGGGGCCGCGCCGGGCTGGTCAAGAAGGCGCTGCAGATGGTCGAGCTGGATGCCGCGCTGGCGGATCGCAAACCGGCGGGGCTGTCGGGCGGTCAGGCGCAGCGCGTCGCGATCGCCCGCGCGCTGGTCGCCGAGCCCGGGATGCTGGTGCTCGACGAGGCGACCTCGGCGCTCGACCCGCTGGTGGCTGTGCAGATCGTCGCGCTCTTGAAACGGCTGCAGCGCGACCAGCGCATCGCGATGCTGGTCATCACGCACGATCTGGCGCTGGCGGCGCAGTTCTGCCACCGCGCTGCCGTGCTCGATGCCGGACGTATCGTCGAGACAGGGCCGATGGCGCAGCTGATCGCCAGCCCTGAGGCGGCGATGACGCAAAAGCTGGTGGCCGCAAGCTGACGCTCGCGGCCACCTCCCCCTTTGCCAGCAGCAAATCAGGTCAGAACTTGACCGTTCCGGTCACGAACACCTGACGCGGATTGCCGTAGAACGCGGTCGCAACGCCCTCGGTGCCCAGCGTGGGGATGAGATTGCCCGCCGCGTTGCGCGTCGGCGTGCCATCGGGCGCGGTTGCGAGGAACTGATAGCCCGACGTGATATACTGTTTGTCGAGGATGTTCTTGGCGTTGATGCCGAAGCTGAACCGGTCCTCGTCATCGCGCCAGATCAGCGAGGCATCCCAGAGCGCGAAGCCGGGCTGGTCGAGGAAGGGGCTCGGCGTTTCGAACTGGAAGGTCTTGCTGCGATAGCTGACCGTGGTCGAAGCGGTGATGTTGCCCGAGAAGGCCGGGAAGACGCCCGAGAAGGTGCCCGACATCGTCCATTTCGGCGTGTTCTGGATGCGGCGCAGATTGGCGACGTCGATGTTGCGCGCATCGATGAAGCGCTTGTACTCGCCATCGATATAGCCGAGCGTCGCGTTGAAGCTGAGGAACGAGCCGGACCCTGCGAATTCGCGCGCGAACACGGCATTGCCTTCGAACTCGATACCCTTGAACTCGGCCTTGCCGGCATTGGTGGTGACGCCGATAAAGGTGTCGTTGACGCCGTCGCCATTGGAGTCGAACCCTGCGGAACCCGGCACCTGGACGTTGGTGTAATCGGCGTAGAAGCCGGTCAGCGCCAGGTTGATCGCGTTGTCGGCAAAGCTGCCCTTCCAGCCCAGCTCATAGCTGTCGACCGTTTCGGGCTCGAAGCTCAGGAAGTCGAAGATTTCCTGCTGGCTGCGCACGCCGTCGCGGTTGGTGTCGGGCGCGGCGGTCGAAAGCCCGCGCGGGTCGAAGCCGCCGCCCTTGAAGCCCTGCGAATAGCCGGCGAAGAACAGATGGTCTTCGTTCGGCTTGAAGCTCAGCGAGGCGCGCGGGTTGAAATCGGTGAAGCGTGCCTCGCCGTTGAAGTTCGACGTGGTCGCCAGCACCACCGGCGTACCGCCGAACTCGGCCGAACGGCCCAGCTTGGTCTGGCGCAGGATGGTCGAATTGCGCTTGTCGACCGTGTAACGGCCGCCCAGCGACAGCGAGAGCTGATCGGTGAAGTCATAGGTGAAATCGCCGAACACCGACCAGGTATCGGTGCGCACATCACCAGCGGTGAAGGCGTTGAGATTGGCGAGCGTGGTGAACAGCAGCACGTCGAACGCGGTCGAGGCCTTGGCATCGAGATAATAGAATCCGACCAGACCCTTGAGACGCTCGCCTTCGTACAGCAGCTGGAATTCCTGGCTGACCTGCTCGTTGCGATAGACTGCGGGCACATCGACATCGATCGCGGGCAACGCGTCGAAATCGATCGGGGTGAAGCTGTCATCCTTGCGCCAGGCGCTGATCGAACGCAGCGTCAGATTGTCGGTGAGCTCGGCGGAGATGTTCATCGCCAGACCGAATGCTTCGATATCCTGGCGCGGATTGTTGAGGCCGGCGCGGGTGTCATAGACATCGTTCAGCACCGGCGTGCCGCTGCGGATGCCGGGGATAAGCCGATGACCGTTGCGCGGATCGGACTTGTCGCGGGTATAGTCGCCCGAGATGCGGATCAGCACCGGCGCGCCATAGCCGCCGATTTCCAGCGTGCCGCGCCCTGCCCAGACATCGCGGTTATAGTTTTCGAGCCCGCGAATGTTGATATTGTCGCCGAAGCCGCCGCGCGACAAGCGTGCCAGCGTGCCGCCGACGCGGACGATATCGCCGAGCGGTGCGGACACGGTGACCACGCCTTCGGCTTGGTCATAGGTACCATAGGTGCCGCGCACCTTCAGGCTGAAATCCTCCGGCAGCATCTTGGTGACATATTTGACCGCACCGCCGATGGTGTTGCGGCCATAGAGCGTGCCCTGCGGTCCGCGCAGCACCTCGATCCGCTCGACTTCGTAGATGTCGAGCACCGCCGCCTGCGGGCGGTTGAGGTACACGTCGTCCAGATAGATGCCGACGCCTGCCTCGAAGCCGGGAACCGGGTCCTGCTGGCCCACGCCGCGGATGAAGGCGGTGAGCGTCGAGTTGGTGCCGCGCGAGTTTTCGAGCGTGGTGTTGGGCGTGATCTGCGAGATGTCGGTAATGTCGAGCGCGCCCTGGTTTTCCAGCCGCTCGGCGGAAAAGGCGCTGATCGCGATCGGAACGTCCTGCAGGTTTTCTGCCCGGCGACGGGCGGTCACGACGATCACGCTACCGTCATCGGCGGTGGTCGCTTCCTGTTCCTGCGCTTCCTGCGCGATCGCGACAGGAGCAAGTGCCGTAAGGGCTGCGGCGGCGACGCCCAGCGTGAGCGCAGTGCGCGTGGCGGCGAAACGGGTGAACCCGAAAACGGACATGAACTTCCTCCCTGCATCCTGACCTGTTCGCGGTGCACCGGTTCGTCTCACTGACCGGCCTTGCGCAGAACGTGTTTGTCCATTAGTGAAAGTTGAACCAGCTTTCAACTCTTATCGCATGAGGGGAGACAGCGAGGACAAAATCGGCCAGATGTGTTGCGCGCACGCATCATGTCCGGCAGCGGGAGTGGATCATGGCGGCAAAACCTTCGGCAGCGGAAGAACCGCCCGCGAACCCGGGCGCAGAAGGCGCACGGCCGGACAAGACGCCGCGCACGGCGCGCGGCCGCGCCACGCTGCGCAAGCTGCTCGATGCGGCCGCGATCGAATTCGGCGAGCGGGGCTTTCACGAGGCATCGATCAGCGGCATTACCCGGCGCGCAGGGACAGCACTGGGCAGCTTCTACACCTATTTCGATTCCAAGGACGAAATCTTCCGCGCGCTGGTGCAGGACATGTCCGCCCAGGTCGGCAAGCATGCCGCCGCCGCGATGCAGGAGGCGAGCGGCGCGCTCGACCGTGAACGCGCGGCGCTCAAGGGGTTTCTCGAATTCGCGCGCGAGCACAAGGAAATCTACCGGATCATCGACGAGGCTGAATTCGTCGATTCCGAAAGCTATCGCGCGCATTATCAGGTGACCGCCACGCGCATCCTCAGCCGCCTGCAGGCGGGCGCAGCCGCAGGCGAAATCAGAGGCGATGTCAGCGAACTCCACGCCTGGGCAGTGATGGGGATGAACGTGTTCCTGGGGCTACGCTACGGCATCTGGAACGAGGACAGGACACCGGACGCGATCGCCATCGCGGCAAACGACTTCATCACGCGGGGGCTTAAACCCTAGTCCCGCTCTTAACCTCCGTCACTCCCGCGCAGGCGGGGCCCCGCTCTTCTGAGAGGTGGGCACAAAGCGGGTTTCCGGCGTTCGCGGGAATGACGTCGAGCAGCTGACTTGAGCGCCCAAGGGCAAAGCTATCAATCGCTCGCCATCAGCAGTTCGGGCAGGTCGCCGCTTGTTCCCCGCGCCTCGTCGATGATGAAGCGCCGGATCAGGCCCGTGCGCCCGACCAGCTGCATGCCGATGCGCCGCACCAGCGAGGGCGCCTTGCCGGGGAGGCCGTAGAGCCGGTTGAGCACGTCGGTGGCCGAGGCCATCATCGCATTGTCGAGCATCCGCCATTGCTGATAGCGCTTCAATTGCGCGAGATCGCCCGGATCGAGCCCCAGCCGCGCGCCCTCGCCCAGCACATCGGCGAGCGCCGCGACATCGCGCAGCCCCAGGTTCAGCCCCTGTCCCGCGATCGGGTGGATGATATGCGCGCTGTCGCCTACCAGCGCGATGCGCGGCGCGACCATGTCGCTTGCCTGACACAGCGTCAGCAGCCAGCTGCTGCGCGGGGCGATCGGTGTGATTGCCCCGAGAAACCCGCCGCTCGCCTCGGTCAGCGCAGCGCCGAACGCGCGGTCGGACAGCGAAGTCCAGGCATCCGCCTTGCCCTCGGGCACCGTCCAGACGATCGAGGCCATCGCCCGGCCCTCGTCATCATCGTTGAGCGGCAGGATGGCGAGCGGACCATCGGGATAGAAAATCTCGAACGCGGTGTTCTGATGACCTTTTTCCAGCGTCACGGCGGTAACGATGCCGCGTTGGCGATACGACCATTGGTTGAGGCCGATCCCGGCCAAATCGCGCGTCGGCGATACGCGGCCTTCCGCGCCGACCAGCAACGAAGCCGTGAAGATGCGGCCATCGGCCAGGCTCACCGTCGCACGGTGCGCATCGACAGCACGATACGCAACCTCGGCCCCCATGACCAGATCGATATCCGCATCGGCGCTCGCGGCCTGATAGAGCGCGGCGCGGAGCAGGCTATTGGGCAGCATCACGCCCATGCCATCGACCCCGGCATCGAAATCGAGCGAACCTCGCCGCAGGCCATCGCTGACCGCGATCCGGTCGATCGGACAGGCATCGCGCCATAGGCTGTCGGCCAGTCCCAGATTTTGCAGCATCTGCCAACTGGTCGAAGCGAGTGCAGAGGCGCGGCCATCGAACGCAGTATCGGCGAGCGTCTCAGGCGTGATCCGGTCGATCACCCGGACGCTGAGGCCATGCCGCGCTGCTGCTAGCGCGAGCGAAAGCCCCGCCGGTCCTGCGCCCATGATGAGGATGTCGCTATGGTTACCCAAGGTGATGCTGCCTGTCATGCGCGCCAATGTAGGCGGTCTGCAGACGACTGAACAGGGGCTAGCTGCGCGGAGTCCGTCCCAAGTCCTTGCTTGACGCGGAGTCCATGGTCTGCGCAAAATGGGCGGCATTTACCATATTGCCGGAGAATTCAAGGTTATGGCCAGCCGCGCCGCCACCAGAAACGCGCCCGACTGGCGCGACCTGATGCGTCAGAGCCTGATGCGCAGCGGCAGCCTGATTCTGGCGCTGCTGCTGTTTGCGTTGGTCGCCTTCACCACCATCGCGCTGCTGACCTATCACCAGACCGATCCGTCGTTCAACACGGCCGCAGGCGGCGGCGTCGACAACTGGATGGGCGCAAGCGGCGCATGGATTGCCGATTTCATGCTGTTCCTCGGCGGCCCGGCCAGCGCGCTACTGCTGCCGATCACCGCGGTGCAGGCGCACCGGCTCTGGATCAACCAGCCGCTCGGCCACTGGCGCCGCTCGGTCATCGCGACACTGCTCAGCATGCTGTTCCTGGCAATTGCTGCCGCTGTCCTGTTCGGTGAATCCGCGCCGCATTTCCCGGCAGGGCCCGGCGGCCTGTTCGGCATGATGGGTGCGCGCGGCATCCAGTTCCTTGCCGCATTCCTGCCGCCTGCTGGCGCTTCCTGGGCACTCTATGGCAGCGCTTCGCTGCTGGGGCTGGTCGGCGCGGCGCTTGGCTGGAAGGCGCTGGGGCTGGAGCGCGGGTTGCTGCGCATGCCGCCGATCAAGGTGAGCATGCCCGAGGCGCTGTTCCGTCGCCCAATCGGCCCGGTCATTGACGAAGACGACATGGACGAGCTCGACGATGCTGCTGAGCCGCGTCGTCCGGCACTCGCCGCGCCGCGCAAGGAAGCGGTTCCAGACAACCGTCCGCCCCCGGAAATCACCGAGCCCTCGCTACGTCCCGCCAAGGCGCAGCTTGGCCCGAAGAGCAAGCAGGGCGACTTCTTCGGTCCCTATGAGCTGCCCTCGGTCGACCTGCTCGACCCGCCGCCGTCGAGCACCGGCCCTGCGCTCGACAAGATCGCGCTCGAGCGCAACGCGCGCCTGCTCGAGACCGTGCTCAGTGACTTCAACGTCAAGGGCGAGATCACGGCGGTGCGCCCCGGCCCGGTCGTCACCCGCTACGAGCTGCTGCCTGCGCCGGGCATCAAGGCCAATCGCGTCATCCAGCTCGCCGACGATATCGCGCGCAACATGTCGGCACGCTCCGCGCGCGTCGCGGCGATTCCGTGCCGCAAGGAACTGGGCATCGAGCTGCCCAACCAGCATCGCGACGCGGTCGTGCTGCACGAGATGATCGGATCGAGCCATTTTGCCGAGAATAGCGGTCAGCTCCCGGTCATCCTGGGCAAGAATATTTCGGGCGATCCGGTGATCGCCGACCTCGCGCCCATGCCGCACCTGCTGATCGCAGGCACCACCGGATCGGGCAAGTCGGTCGGCCTCAACGCGATGATCCTGTCGCTGCTCTACCGGATGACGCCGGAAACGCTGCGCATGATCATGATCGACCCGAAGATGCTCGAACTGTCGATCTATGACGACATTCCGCACCTGCTCTCCCCCGTGGTGACCGAGCCCGCCAAGGCGGTGCGCGCGCTCAAATGGGCGGTCGAGCAGATGGAAGAGCGCTATCGGATGATGAGCGAGCTCAAGGTGCGCAGCCTCGTCAATTTCAACGACAAGGTGCGCGTCGCCAAGGCCAAGGGCCTGCCGCTGGGCGAAGAGGTACAGACCGGCTGGGATCCGGTCAGTGGCCAGCCGCAATACGAGAAGAAGCAGCTCGATTACGAGCCGATGCCGCAGATCGTGGTGATCGTCGACGAACTCGCCGACCTGATGATGACCGCCGGCAAGGAGGTGGAATTCCTGATCCAGCGGCTCGCACAAAAGGCGCGTGCAGCAGGGATCCATCTGATCATGGCGACGCAGCGCCCCTCGGTCGACGTCATCACCGGCGTGATCAAGGCCAACCTGCCGACCCGCATCAGCTTCCACGTTACCAGCAAGATCGATTCGCGCACCATCCTGGGCGAACAGGGCGCGGAGCAGCTGCTCGGCAAGGGCGACATGCTCTACATGTCCGGCGGCAAGCAGGTCGAGCGCGTGCATGGGCCCTTCGTCTCGGATGAGGAGGTGCGCCGTGTCGCCGACCACTGGCGCGGCCAGGGCCAGCCCGATTACATCCAGGCAGTGACCGAAGAGCCCGAGGATGGCGGCTTCGCGCTCGATGGCGCGAGTCTCGACGACAGCCCCGAAGAGCAGATGTACCGCGCCGCCTGTCAGATCGTGTTCGAAAGCCAGAAGGCTTCGACCAGCTGGCTGCAGCGGCAGTTGCGTATCGGCTACAACAGCGCCGCGCGGCTGGTCGAACGCATGGAGGAGGACGGCTATATCAGCGCGCCCAACCATGTCGGCCGGCGCGAGGTGTTCCGCGACAAGGATGGCAATCCGCTCTGATTGCGGCCGCTCTGATCGGGACCGGTCGGCCGGGCGGGTTCAGTCCTGCCCGGCGATCCGGATCGGCTTGCCGAGCAGGGTCTTCACGTAAAGCCGCTGGACCATGACATAGGTCACGACAGTAAGCGGAGCCGAGAGCAGCACGCCCAGGAAGCCAAAGACCAGCCCGAAGGCGACGACCGCGAACAGCAGCACCGCAGGAGGCACATCGACCGCCTGTTTCTGGATCATGGGCTGCAGGAAATTGCCCTGAATCTGCTGGACGATCAGGAAGAGCACGACCGTCCACAAGGCTGTGGTCGGCGACACGGTGAAAGCGAGCAGGACAGCCGGAACGCCCGCGATGACCGGCCCGACCATGGGGATGATGTCGAGCAGTCCGGCGATGATCGCCAGCCCCCCCGAGGCCGGCACGCCCAGCGCCCACAGCCCGCCGCCGGTCAATACCGCCACCACGATCGACGAGACGCCTTGGCCCATCATCCAGCCGCGCAGGCCCCGCGAAGCGTCATCCAGGGCGTCCGAAACCGGCTGCTCGGCACGGGCCGGCAGGAGCAGCAGCAGGCCGCGCCGATAGACACTCGGATCGCTTGCGATAAAGATCGCGCCGACGAACACGAGAACGAAATTGGCGATCGCGTTGGTCGCGGTCATCGCGAACCCGCCGAGCCGCGACGCCAGGCTTGAAAGATCGCCGCTCCCCTGTTGCACGATCTTCCGCGCCTGCTCGCCCAAGCCCACCTCGTCCAGCTGCGCCTCTACCCGATCGATTGCGGGCGGAATGCTCTGCTGAATGGTGTCGAACTCATCGGCAATCTGCGAACCGAACAGCGTGAAAGCTCCGGCGAAGACCGCCAGCAGCAGAAATACGGAAATGGCGAGGGCCGGCCCGCGCTTCATTCCGGTAAAATCGCAAACCCGGCGCGCGATGGACGAGAAAATCGCCGCCAGCACCAGCGCTGCAAAGACGAGCAGCAGGAACTGCGTCAGTTCCATCAGCAACCAGGCGACACCTACCACAGCAAGGACGGTGAGGGTTATGCCGGCAACCCGGCCAGCCTCCAGCCGCGTCATGGCATGCGGGCTGATATGGCCCGGGGCTTCGGGATCGCGATGCTGCGCATCGGGCGCCATAGCGGGATCGATCACGCACGGCCCCTGTGATTGCAGGCGATTTTTCGCTGCGATCGAGCGACGATCGCATGATGCTGGCTGGATTTCATCTGCACCCCCGGTCCTTTGCCTTGCCGCTCAATACGAAAACCGGCGGTTCGGGTTCCCCATCAGGCCAGCAGGCATTCAGATCGAGAAACTGGAACCACAACCGCATCCGGATGCAGCGTTGGGGTTGGTGACCTGGAATGCCGACCCGCCAAGCGATTCCACGAAATCCACCGCGCTGCCGCGAACAAGATCGAGGCTGATATCGTCAACGACCAGCGAGACGCCATCGGTTTCGGTGACGATATCGTCGGGCTCGGGCGCATCGGCAAGGCCGAAGCGGTACTGGAATCCGGAGCAGCCGCCTCCCTCCACCGCGAGACGCAGGATGGCGGGCTTTTGCTGCTTGGCAGCAATTGCGGCCACGCGCTTGGCCGCAGCGGGTGTCAGGATGATGTCGGCTGATGGAGTGTCCATACGCCCTACATAAGCGCGACGTGGTCCTTGGGCAAGCAGGCGACATGCCAGCCATGGCGCCCCAACAAAAAAGGGCCGGTCCGAAGACCGACCCTCTTTGTTACCAGACCCGTAGGTCCAGCGTTTGGCTTACATACCCGAACCCGGACCGTAGGTGATTTCCACGCGACGGTTCTGCAGTTCACGAACGCCATCGGCGGTCTGAACGCGGTTGCGGGTTTCACCGAACGCCTGGGTGCTGATGGCGCTGGCCGGGATGTTCCGCGAGACCAGATAGGCCTTGACGGAGTCGGCACGACGCTGGGACAGACCCACGTTGTAGGTGGCAGCACCCGAACGGTCAGCGTGACCTGCCAGCATGACCGGCACCGAACCGCAGCTGCCGTAAGCGGCAACGGCGTTGTCGAGAATGGTCGCAGCTTCCGGCGTGATGTTCGACTTGTCGAAGTCGAAGAACACGATGTACGGACCCTTCTCGCAAACCGGCGGCGGAGGCGGCGGCGGAGGCGGCGGGGGCGGAGGCGGCGGGGGCGGCGGCGGAGGCGGCGGGGGCGGCGGCGGAGCCGCTTCTTCACCACCGAAGTTGTAGATGATGCTGCCCAGGATCGAGTGGCTGCGGAAGCGGCCGTCGAACTCGCGTCCGTTGACGCTCAGCAGATCGACCGAATCGCTGTTGAAGAAGCGATACTTCAGACCCACGTCCCAGCTGTCGCTGATCGGAGCACGAATGCCCGCCAGAACCTGCCAGGCAAAGCCGGTGTCCGAATCGTCGATATAGGGGCCAGTGCCCGGCTGGGTCGAACCGTTGAAGTCGGTACGAGCGACGCCGACGCCGCCACCGACAAAGCCCTGAAGGCCGTCATCGGGACCGAAGTCGATCAGGCCGTTGACCATGAATGCCAGCGCATTGGCGCTGCCAACCGAGGCAAAACGACCAATAGCGGTCGGAGCGGCACCGCGCGAGATGCCAACCTGCGTCTGAACGTCGGTCAGGTCCGCTTCACGGTAGCTGACTTCTGCTTCCAGACGGAACGGACCGAAGTCGTAACCGACGACCGCACCGACATCGTATCCGGTGTCCGAATCAACGATGGTGGCGTTGTTCAGAGCGCCGACATCGAACTCGATGTCTTCGACGATCATGGCGCCGCCTTCGACACCGACATACCACTGACCGTCGCGGGCGAAAGCCGGCGTCGTCAGGGCGGTAGATGCCAACGCCAGTCCAACGACTAACTTGCGCATAGATTTTCCCCTTATAAGTAGGATTTGGAACGACAACTCGGCAACGTTACTAACGCCAAGACAGTTGCCACGCAAGCGCGGTTTTGGCCGGACTGTTGCCAAAATGTCGCCATTTCAGGGGGTGCCACGCAAAAAATGCACGTCTGCTGCAGCCTGTCGGACAAGGCAGCGCAACCGAGAGTAACACACCGAATCATAAACGCATATTAGGCTTGAGATCAATCACGTAACGCTGGCCAGCCCCGCCTGCTGTAGCGCTGCGAGCACCGCGGCAAGGGTCGCGCGAGCCTCTGCGTCGACAATCGATCCGCCCACCGGCGCGGCGATCGGGGGATAGGCAGACCATGCGCTGCCATCGAACCTTCGGCAGACCGCCGCCATGTCATCGCGCAGCTGCATCCCGGCCGGCGCGGTGGCAAATCGCCACCCCCCATCCGTGCAGATGGCGATCTTCCCTGCTTGGCCGACCCAGGCACCGATGGGGGCGGGGCCCACGATCCACGCCTGACCGGGTGCAGGCGCGAGCGGCGCAGGGTCGTTCAGCATGGCCTTCACGGCGCCGCGCAATAGCGCATCCGCCAGCACCAGGGCCTCGTTATGGGTGATTTCCTTCTGTGCCTGTGCCGGATGAAGCATGGGCATCGAGAAATTTGGGGTAAATGACATAGCTGGCCTTTCGCGCGGCTGAGAGAAAGGGACAAGGAGCGTGACGACCGTCTCCCGGTGCGGGCCCCACGGCTCGGCCTCGCGCTTTCGCCGTTCGGGACGGGATCGTTTCAGAGCTCCAGCGGAACGATGAGCGGCGGTGACACGCCGAATGCTCCATGCTGGACGATGGAAGCCTCGACGAGCTCGCTCGCGGCCGCAGCGAGTGCGGCGACTGTAACGGTATCAAGCACCAGCATTGGCGACGCGCATTCGAAAGCAGCGACTGCGATGCCATCGGCAAGGATCGAAACCCGATAGGCCTCGAATTCCTCACCCAACGGCGCATCGAGCAGATCCCGCCAGGCGAAGCCGCTGCGACTGCGACGCGTCCAGCGGATTGTCAGATCGCCGTCCTCCTCACGTTCGATCCGTCCATGGACCGGCGAAAGCGGGCGCACCGCCCGGCCCGGGCCGGCGAGAGCGGCATGTACCGGAGCCCCATCGCCCCTGCCCTGCGCCGCTGCGCGAAAATCCGGCCCGGGACCGATCCGATCGGGATCGACCACCCCTAGCGCCTCGGTGAGCAGCACGAAGCCCTCGCCCACGCTGTGGTCAGCTATCCAATCCTCGGTTCCGCCGCGCCCGCGCAACAGACGCGTGAGGCGAAACGTGCGATTGCCAAGCGGTTCCACGCGCGCGAACTGCAACAGCTCGGCGCCAACCATTGCCATATTGGCCCCGCTTGCCAGCGCATCGTCATCGGCATTGGCAAGGACGAGCGGACCATCGCGCACCAGCCGTACGGTGATGCTCGCGCGATCGTCGCGCAGTAGTGCCGTGCCATGGGTCGGCGGCACGAGCACCTCGCCCATGGTGGCGCCGACCCGCAGGAAGTCGAGCGGCTCGCCGGTCGATCCATCGGCCTCCCGCGTATAGACGGTCGCCCCGCGCCAGCCTGCCGAAGCGCCGGCCACAGCGATAGCGATATGGGGATGGTTCATGGGCCGATCCATCGGGGAAGGCAGGTCGAACAGCGCCAGGACGGTCGCGCCGATGGCAGCGTCAGGGGTGTTCACGCTGCGCCCCGGATCGCTGCCGGCAGCAAGCGGGGACGGGCGGGTGCGCAGGCTGACCAGCGCAAGGTCGATCCCCTCGGCCCGCCATTGCCAATGCTGAACCCGCCAATGCCCGGCCACGCCTTCGACAGTCACGATCCGGCCCGGCTGCAGCGCAGGATCGAACAGGGTAACGCGCAGGTGCAATCGCTCCAGCCCGTCGCGGTCCAGTTGCACGAGCTGCTCCACCCGCTGCTGGGCTCGCGCGGCGGTCATCACCGCAGGCACGTCGATCTGCTGCGCCCGGCCACTCCCGCTGCTGCCGCTCCGGCGTAGCCCCGGCTGATAGTCGCGTTCGGGATCATAATAGCGCAGCGCCAGCGCGCCCGATGTCGGCGCGGTCCGCTGACGTTCGAACGCGCGCATGTCCGATGCATCGCGCGGCAGCAGAGCGGACTCCGGAATGAAGCTCACAGGCCCCCGCGCATTTTCGCGCCAGATCGTCCGCAACTTACCATCCTGCTCGACCAGCGAGACCGGAAATCCAGCGGCAATCGCCTGAACCGCATCGCGTCGGCTTTCGGACGGCAAGCTCCAGCCGGTGACCGACCCATCGCCCTCGGGCACCCCGGCGGCGGTCAGGTCGGCAATCAGCGGACCCAGCGCCACATCCTCGGCACTTCCGATCACCTCGAAGGTGAGCGAAGGGATGCGGTTGCCGAATTCTTCCAAGGCCATGTCCTCGAACACGGCATAAGCCAGGCCGCGATAGGCCGGGCATTGTCCCGGCCCTTCGGCAGCGGCGATCAGCGGGTCGAGCGGCTGGTCGTCATGGCCAAGGTGCAGGCGAAAACCGGTTTCGCTGGTGAACACGCCGTCCTGGCCGCGCAGCAGATTGCCCTCGGCCCAGATTCGACCGACAGCTTCGATTGGCCGCGCGGAGAGCGCGACGGCGAAGCTCACCGAATAGCTGTAGCGCGTCGTCCCCGGCCTGCCCTTTCCGCCGCCTTCACGAACCTTGCGCTCCTTGAGGTCGGTCGCCCAGATGACCGTCCCGGCGATCCGAACGCGGCCATGCACATGAGCAAAGGGACTGCCATATTGCGAGCTCTGCACCGCCAGATCGGTGAGCCTCGGCCCCTCTCGATCCCTTGGACGGAACAGGACGGTCTGATCGATCGTGCGCCCGACCAGCGCGCCCAGCGCGCCGCCCAGCGGACCTCCGACCAGCGTGCCGACGGTGCTCAATACCAGAGTTGCCAAAGCCTCTATCCTTGCTGAAGCCGCCAGCGCCGCCGCACCGGCCAGGGCGAAGGCGATGGCGCTGCGACGACCCGTCCCAGGCCGATATGCGCATGCACCAGCAGCGCATCACCATCGACCAGCACATGAAATTGCCCCACGCCGGGCTCGCACAGCAGAACGTCGCCCGGCGCGCCCGGCGCATTTTGGGCCACCCGGTCCAGACCGCACATCGCCGCCCAGCCGTCGAACCGGTCGAGGCAGCCGCCGCTCAGCCGGTAGTCGCATGGCGCATCGACGCCGCGCCCGATCCGTTCGAGCGACGCCGCGACCAGCCCGACGCAATCGAGACCCGTGGCCGGATCGCGCCCGTGCAAACGGAAGGGGCAGCCGACCAGATCGAGCGCGGCGGCGGCG
>CEPQ01029662.1_pt1 | contig 32320 bp, 28 predicted proteins | sample 530411 | NCBI WGS metagenome assembly CEPQ01 (sample SAMEA2620039, study PRJEB7988) | marine metagenome | isolation source: saline water (ENVO:00002010), including
TATGTCCGGAAAATCGTTGTTCAGCGTACAAAGCTTGAGGTGACGCCATCCTGGAGCGATCGCCGAAATCCGCGCCAGCCATAAGGAGCGCCACCTCAATGAGTTGCTCGATGGCCGACATCGCTGGCTTCCCACGGTGGAGCGGTTGCGACCACACCTTCCCTGGGGTTTGGTGCTAAGGCAGATTCAAGCATTGCCGCCGCCAGTGCGGTCGTTCAGTGAACGCACACTTGTTAAGGCATGCCGGACCTTGGTTCGGGAAGGCTATGCCGAGCCAGCGATCCTTAAAGTCGCACCTCGGCCGCCCGCAGATACCAGAGCAGCCCGCCTCGTGGCTGATCGGCTCAAGACTCACCCAGGTAGTTCGCTCCGCGATATTGCGTCCTGGCTGTCGCGCGACCTACGCGAGCCGACGCCGCGCGGCGGGCTGTCCTGGTCCCCTGAGGGAGTCCGAAGGGTGATTTCACAAGCGATGGCGCTGCGATTGATCGCCGCCGAATAGTTGCCCGGGTTGCCTTTCCTGGAGAAGCCGAAGTAGGATCCTGACCATGTCCTCGCCCAAGCAATTCAAGATCATTCTGCGCCTCTATAGCGGAGTGGAAATTCCGATTGGGCCCGGGAAAGCTGACTTGCTCGACGCCATCAGGGGATTCGGTTCGAGCTCGGCGGCCGGCCGGGCTTTTTGGCCTGCTCCCGATCGGTCGGCACGACAGTAGAAGGAAGAGCATGATGCACCACGAAGAGTCAGCACTCGAGCCCAAACTGGCAGCCACCATTCTGCTTCTACGCGATGAGCCTGAGTTTCAGGTGCTGATGGTCAAGCGGCACCAGCAGATAGATTTTGCCTCAGGCGCGCTCGTCTTTCCTGGCGGCAAACTGCACGACCGGGATGCAGATCCTGCCTGGGCCGAACACTGTACTGGGTGGCCCCAATTCGACGAGGTGCAGCGGAAACTTCGGATCGCCGCGATTCGCGAAGTATTCGAAGAGGCGGGAATTCTCCTTGCCCACCACCGTGACGGCAGGCTTTTCGAGCACAGCTGTGAACCAGCGGTGCGCAGCGCCGTAGATCGGGGAGATCTGGCCTTCCTCGACGTTGTGCGCGACCTTGGTGTACAATTGCGGCTTGATGCATTGAGGGTATTTGCGCGCTGGATCACGCCGCCAATCATGCCAAAGCGCTTCGACACCTTTTTCTACGTCGTCCATGCCCCCGCCAATCAAGTCGCCGCTTGCGACGGTCATGAAACCGTCGATGCCGAATGGATAGCTCCAAGGGATGTTTTGCGCCTAGCCGGAAGCGGCGAACGAACGGTCATTTTCCCGACCCGGATGAATGTGCAGTTGCTTTCCGAAGCAAGCGATGCGTCGGACTGTCTGCGTCGCGCCGAAGAGCGGCCACTCGTTACCGTGCTTCCCCGGCTTGAAGAACGGAACGGCCAGCGCGTCCTCGTCATACCCGACAATGCTGGTTATGGTCCCGTTGTTGAAATTGTCGGTTGAGGCCTGACCATCGCATGATCAACAGTCTTGGAACTTGGGTGATTCCGAAGCCTCCTCACCTCAGTCCGAAGCGGCCTCATGCCATTGAGCCAGCAAAGCGCGCACGGCGGTCACAAAAGCCAGCGGCTGATCGAGCATCAGGTGATGGCGTGCTCCCGGAACAGCGATTATCTGGATGTCTTTTCCGCCAAGATCGTGCACGAAATCCCTCGAGTCACGTGTGAACAGCAAGCTTTCCTCGCCATGGATGATCGCCTTGCGGCCTGGCGCCGCCACAAGTTTCGTGCCGATTGTAAGCCAATCGGTGCGCGCATTGTCGCGCTTGAAAACTGCGGGTGAGAACTTCCAACTCCAACCGCCTTCGACCCTTCGCAACGAATGATAGGCCATATAGTCGAACAGGAACGGTTCCCCGACTTGCTGCGGCGGCGATAGCTTGTAACGGCCGCGCGCAGTCGCAAAGTCCGGGTAGATGCGGAGCGGCTTGTCGGGATTGCCTGAACCCGGGCTGGTGTGGCCGCCCGCCCAGAATGCTTCAAGCATGGCGGGGCGCAGGGTCATCATGTCGCAAATGGCTGCACCGGCAAAGCCTCCGGGCAATTGTTCGAGCGCTTCCAGCGCGACGCTGGCACCGAAGCTGTGCGCGACGATCGCTGGTTTCGGGGCGCCGTCGAACAGACCCAGCGCCCGCGCCACCCCGATCATTTCGCGGCCTCTCGCCGCTAAGTCGCAATTTTCGCGCACCGCGCTGTCGCCCATCGCAGACAGGTCGTAGGCCACAACGTCGTAATCCTTTGCGAGGAATGGCGCGATGAATGCGAAACAGCGGGCGTGGGCGAGGAAGCCATGGGTCATCAACACCGGTGGCGCTCCGCGGCGGCCCCACCGGAAATAGTGGATCCTGGTGCCATCGACCTCGACGAAGCCTTCATCGCGGGGAACGGCAAGGGCATCGACAAACCATCGGGGCAATTCTTCAGGGTTCGGCGCCCACTCTGGATCGATATCGCCAAGGCCGTTCGTTATGTCACTCGACAAGGTAATCTCCGATAAAATTCACGACCCCAGCGTGAAGCCCCGATAGCCATTCGCGGTGACGTCCGCGCAGATCTGGGCATAGGTTGACACACTCGGGAAGTTGATGAGCTGGCGCTTCTTGCCCGGGATATTGTCACCCATGTACCAGGACCTGGCTTTGGGAAAGAGCGTCATCGCGCCGATCTGTTCGACCATTTCGGTCCATTCGCATTCCGCCGCCGGGTCGGGCTCAAACCGCGTGAACCCCTCGTTCCTCAGGTGAAGGAGGAAATCCGTTGTCCAGTCACCCTGCAGCTCGGCAGCAGTCGGACCGTTCGAAAATCCGGACGGGCTCAGCGGGCCGTAGTGAAAAAGCATGTTGGGGAAGCCGGTAACCGAATAGCCTAGATAGGCGCGCACCCCGTCCTTCCACGCCTCGCCCAGGTCAAAGCCTTCGGTGCCGCGAAGCTTCATGTCGATCAGTCCGCCGCTACCGGCATCGAAGCCTGTAGCGAACACAATAATGTCGCATTCGATCAGGGCGCTCGCGGTCTCGATTCCTGAGGTGACCACGCGCACGATCGGATCGTGCTTGAGATCGACCAGCGACACATTGCCCTGCGCGAATATCTCGTAGTAGTTCTGTTCGAGCGATGGACGTTTCGTACCGAAGGGATGCGGCGGTTCCATCGGCGCCAATGCCTCGTGAAGCGAGGGATCGGCAATCCGCGCGCGGACCCTGTCGCGCCAGAAATCGTAGGCGAAGCGGTTGGCCCGTTCATCGGTCAGCAGGTCGGAGAAATTGTTGTACCAGAACCGCAGGCCGCCGGCTCGCCATAGACGTTCGAAAGTTGCGGTACGTTCGACTGCATCGACGTCGAGCGCGCTGATTTCCATTCGATCGGCGTCGAAGCCGCCGTTCGAGGTCTGCCGTTTGGCAAAGATCGCGCGATAGGCAGCCTTTTCCTGCGCTTGCTGCTCAAGGCTCAGTGGCTGCTGCTGCATCGGCAGAGCCAGGATCGGGGTGCGCTGGAACAAGGTCAGCTGCGCGGCGTCGCGCGCGGCTTCCTGCGCCACCTGGACACCGCTTGCCCCGGTTCCGATAATTGCCACCCGCTTTCCGGCGAACGAAAGTCCGCCCTGCGGCCAGTGCGCGGTATGGTGCCGTTCGCCTGCAAAAGACTCAAGGCCGACAATGTCAGGAGTATAGGATTTGGCGGCGAAGCCAGCGCACGGTAGCAAGAACCGCGCGCTGATCTGCTCGCCTTGCGGCGTATCGACACGCCAGACATTGTTGTCGCCATCGAAGCGGGCACCGGACACCCGCGTCCCCATGGCCATGTCGGCCCAGAGCTCCAGCTTGTCGCAAACATAGCGGAAATATCGTCGCAACTCACCGCCGCCGGGGAACCGTTCGCTCCAGGTCCAGTCCTGCCACAGCTCGGGCAGCGAGAATTCGTAGATCGGAACGTGCGAATCGACCCGGGCACCGGGATAACAGTTCCAGTACCAGATCCCGCCTGGCTCCGCGGCGGCGTCGATCAGCTTTGCGCGAAACCCCGCCTCACGCAGCCGATGGAGCAGATAGATGCCGCTGAAGCCCGCGCCGATTATCAGCGCATCGCAGTCAGGTTCAGGTGTGCTCATCGCGCGTCGCTCAGCTTGGCAGCGATTTGCGCAGCACCCTTGTAGTCCGCCTTGCCATTGGGCGCGCGCAGCGCCATCGCGGTTGCGAAAACGGCCTTGGGGGTCTTGTAGCCCGCCAGCTTGCTGCGGACGTGTTTCTTCACCTCCGTTTCATTGAGCGTTTCGCCCGCTGCGAGGTGAACCACCGCAGTCACCGCCTGGCCCCACTTGTCATCGGGCACCCCCACGACAAGCGCATCCTCGATCGCCGGATGGGTCTTGAGCGCTTCCTCGACCTCTTCGGGATAGACCTTTTCGCCCGCGGTGTTGATGCAGACGCTGCCCCGGCCGAGCAGGGTCAGGCTGCCATCGGGCTCGACCGTGCACCAGTCTCCGGGAATCGAATAGCGGACACCGCCGATGGTCTTGAAAGTTCGCGCCGATTTTTCAGGATCCTTGTAATATTCGAGCGGGATCGGTCCCTTGAGCGCGATGAACCCCGGTGTGCCGCTGCCCGGAAGCACCAGCTGGTCGTTCTCGTCGAACACGTCGCACATGCTGCCGATGGTGAACTTGGCGGTTTCCGTAGTCCCCGCAGCCGTGGTCACCGAGCGGCCGAAACCCAGCCCTTCGGAAGCCCCGAAGCTGTCCATCAAGGCCACCTGCGGAATGTGCCCGATCAGCCCCTGCTTGACTTCCTTGCTCCACATCACGCCCGATGAAACGATGGTGATCAGGCTGGACATGTCGAACCGGCCGGGGTTTTCGTCGAGCACCTTGAGCATCGGCTTGGCGAAGGCATCGCCAACAATCGCGATCGATTGCACCTTGTTCCGCTCGACCGCATCCCACAGCTCGACCGCGTCGAGCGATGGGTTGTCCAGCGTGACAAGGCATCCGCCCGAAGCCAGGGTGCCGATCGCGGTGATGAACCCGGTTCCGTGCATCAGCGGGCAGGCCGGCAAGGTCATCCGCCCGGGTCCGTCGGTGCGGATCATCGCGACCGCCTCGTCAAGGCTGTCGGGCACCGGCGCGAGCAGGCGCTGCGCATCGAGCTGCGCTTCGCGCATGTCGGTGTGGCGCCAGACTACGCCTTTGGGCATGCCGGTGGTCCCGCCAGTATAGATGAACAACTCGTCGTGCGGTGACCGTTCGATCCCTAATGGCGAGCCATCCCCCGCTGCTGCCAGGTCCTCGTAGGCAAGCGCAAACGGTGCCTTGGCCGCCGCATCGCCGATTTCGACGAAGATCTTGGCCTTTGCCAACCGATCCTTCAGTTCGACGATGCAATCGCGGAATTCGGCGCTGTAGAAAATGGCCTCGCTGTCGGAATCGTCGAAGATGTAGAACACCTCCTCGGGGCGGTAGCGATAGTTGATGTTCACATGGGTGAACCGGCCTTTGAAGCAGGCCGCCATCAGTTCGCCGTATTCGGGGCGGTTGCGCATGTAGAACGCCACCTTGGCTCCCGGCGAGAGGCCATGGGCCGCGAGCGACCGGGCGATATTGTTCGACCGCGCACCCATTTCGGCCCAGGTGATGACGCGCGCGCCGTGGATCAGAGCCGGGGTGTCTGCGGGAAGCGCAGGCTCGATCGCATCAAGAATGTCACCAAGATTCCACTGCGCCATTCGAACTGTCCTCTCGCTCTGTCAGGCCGCTCTTGCGGTCCAGCCTTGCAATATCGCCGCCTCTTCCCGGACTGCTTCGGGCCCACCCAGAACCTGCCGGTCAAAGCCGATCCGCTTGAACCAGTAATGCAGCCCCAACAGGTCGGTGAAGCCCATGCCGCCATGCACCTCGGTCGCGGTGCGAGCGACAAAGAGGCCCACTTCGCCGGTGTGGGACTTGGCATGGCACGCCATCAGGGCCGCCTCTTCCGGCGCCGCATCGAAGGCGTGGGCTGCATACCACACCAGCGACCTGCATGGTTCGTTCTTCGCGGTCATTTCGGCGCACATGTGCTTGACCGCCTGGAAGCTGCCGATCACCCGGCCGAACTGTTCGCGCTGCCCGGCATAGGCAACCGCCTGGGCGATCATCGCATCCGCGGCGCCCAAGCTGTCCGCCGCGAGCAAGATCCGCCCCGCCGCAATCACCCGCCGCGCCGCTGCGCCGCCATCGTCGGACAGAGCTTCCGCCGGGGTCGAAGCAAGCCGCAGTTCGCCGACCGAGCGCGTCGCGTCGATCGTCTTGAGGTCAATCAGCTGCAACCCGTCTGCCTGCACCGATACGATGTGCAGCCGCCCGGTTTGATCGGCGACCAGGAAGTAATCGGCGCCTTCGCAATCGAGCACGAACAGCGCCGCGCCGGTCAACTTTCCATCAGTGCAGAGCAGGCCTGAACCATCACGGTTGCTGACCAGCTGTTGCACGCCAACGCCGAAACGCGCTTCACCGGACGCCATCTTAGGCAGCCATTGCGCCTTCTGCGCCTCCGTACCGGCCTCGATAAAGGCGAGCGGCGCCATCACGTTGCGACCGGCAAAAGGCACTGGGGCTACCGCCTCCCCCAGCGCCGCGGCGACGACCGCTGCATCGAGCATCCCCATGCCCAGGCCACCATGAGCCTCTGGCACAACCAGCCCGGGCAATCCCATCTCGGCGAGCGCAGCCTGGGTTTGCGCGCTGACTGCGCTTGCGCCTTCGGCGACGTGCCGGACCTCATCCAGCGGGCAGAGCTCGCGCAACAGGCGCGTCACGCTTTCCGCCAGCATCTGCTGTTCTTGCGAAAGTCCGAAGTCCATCACTGCCCTCCCTGTGCCGACGGGCCTTTGGGCAGGTCCAGGCGCGGCTCGCGCGGCATGTTGAGGCCTCGCTCCGAAATGATGTTCTTCTGGATCTGGGCGGTCCCCCCGCCGATGATCAGGCCGAGCTGGAACATGTAGTTCCATTGCCAGCTGCCGTGCTCGCGCTCGTGGACGCTTCCGTTGTAGAGGATTCCCAATTCGCCCATAGCGTCGATCGCCAAAGCGGAAATCTGGTGGGCCAGCTCGCAGGCCTGGAGCTTGACGATCAGCTTGGCCAGGCCGCCCGGTTCGCCCTTGATCTGGTTCGAGAGGATCCGCATTCCGTTGTATTTCATCGCCGCGACTTCCGCCTGGAGAGCAACGAGCCGATCCCGGAAGGCCGGAAGGTCGATCGCCCGGACACCGTCAACCTGTTCCACCTTCATCAGCGCGATCAGGGCCAAAAGGCGGTTTTCGAGCGCGTCGGGATCGCCCAGCATCCCGCGCTCGTGTCCCAACGTGGCGTTGGCGACGAACCAGCCTTGCCCGCGTTGCCCCACAATCTGATCGACTGGCACGCGCACGTCGGTGAAGAAAGTTTCGTTGAATTCCGCATGGCCGGTCATGGTCCTGAGCGGGCGGACTTCGATCCCCGGCGTGGTCATCGGGAAGATCAGATAGCTGATCCCCTGATGCTTGGCGGCGTCCCCTTCGGTCCGTACCAGGCAGAAGATCATGTCCGCTTCCTTGGCGGTGCTGGTCCAGATCTTCTGGCCGTTGATGACGAATTCGTCGCCTTCGACCCGTGCGCTGGTCTTGAGACTGGCGAGGTCCGATCCCGATCCGGGTTCGGAATAGCCCTGGCACCACACCACATCGCCCGCGAGCGTCGGTTCGATCCAGCGCCGCTTCTGCTCTTCGGTGCCAAGCTCGAGCAAGGTCGGCACCAGCATCGAAATGCCCTGGTTGGCAAGTCCTCCGGGCACCCCGGCGCGCGCAAACTCCTCGGCGATGATCCGGGATTTGAGTATGTCTGGTTCGGCCCCGAACCCGCCGTATTCGCGAGGAATCGTGCGCGCGGTGTAGCCGTGCTGAATCAGCAGCTTCTGCCAGGCTACGCCTTCTTTCGACGGGCGCGCCGCGCGACCGGCATTCGTTGGTGCGAGATGACGATTGGCGGCGATGAAGCCGCGCACTTCCTCGCGGAACATCTCATACTCGGGGCCGTAACTCAGGTCCATTGCACAGCGTCCTTTCAGGCCGGCCGGAAGACGGGCAAGCGGAAGTCTTCTCCGATGGTCTCGAACGCGAGTGTCACCGGCAGGTCGAGACGGACAGCGTCAATCGGGCAATCGACCAGACGGGTGGCCATGCGGACCCCCTCGTCGAGTTCGACCACGGCGGCGATATAGGGAATGTCGGCCGCGAAGGCGGGATGTAGCGCTTGATGGACCACGGTCCACGAAAACACTGTGCCCTTGCCGCTGCTCTGCTCCCAGGCGAAGTCCGGCGATCCGCAGCGCGCGCACATGTAGCGCGGCAGATGCCGCCACGAACCACAGCTCTGGCACTTCTGGAAATGGAGGTGCCCATCCTGACAGCGGTCCCAGAACTCCTGTTCGACCGGGTCCTGCGGTCGCGGCAGCGGCTTGGGCGGGGCTGCGACTGCAGCGCGGGCCTTGGGGGGGAGATCTTCGTTCATCAGTCGAACCTCCGCAGGATGGCGATGCTGCCGTCGCCCAGATCGCCCCACCCGGTGACCAGCCCGGTCCGGGCGCCTTCAACCTGGCGTTCGCCGCAATCGTGGCGCAACTGGCGGACCGCCTCGATTACGTGGTTGAGCCCCCAGACGTGGGCTTCGCTGAGCAGGCCGCCATGGGTGTTGAGCGGATAGTTCCCGCCAAGCTCGATCTGACCGTCCTTGACAAAATCGAGCGCGCCGCCCGGTTCGCAATAGCCCATCGCTTCGAGCTGGAGCAGAACGACATAGGAGAAACAGTCATAAACCTGGAGAAAATCCATGTCGCTGCGCGATACTCCGGCCATTTCGAAAGCCTTGGGGGCGGCATAGGACAGGCCGATTCTGAACGGGTCGGGCCGGGATGGAATATCGTCGGCAGGGTACGGGTGCCCTTCGGCCGCGCCCGCAATCGTTACCGGAACGTGCGGCATGTCGCGCGCAAGATCGAGGCGCGATACCACCACCGCACAGGCGCCATCGGTTTCAAGGCAGCAGTCGTAAAGCCGGAACGGTTCCGAAATCCACCGCGCCGAATGATAGGTGTCCCAGTCCAGCGGTTTGCCATGGGTAAAGGCCTTGGGGTTGAGCTGGGCGTGCTTGCGGCAGGCCAGAGCGATTGCCGCAGTCGCTTCCGGGCCTACCCCGTAGAGCCGCGAATGCCGCATCGCCAGCCAGGCATACATCTGCACCGGCAGGAACACACCATAGGGAATGTAGTAGCCCTGGATGGTGTTGGTCAGGGTGTTCATGTTCATCGGCCGGGTCGGCGGAGCCCCGGGTTTGGGCCGAAGTGCCGAAAACCCGTTCCACCCGAGCGTGACCAGCACATGATCGCACAGCCCGGAGGCAATCGCCATCGCCGCGTTCTGCAGCGCTGTGGTCGGGCTGGCGCCGCCCATATGGACGGTCGCAGCATAGCGCAGCACCTCAATCCCAAGATTAGCGGCCAGCTCCTCGCTGGTGGTATAGATCGGCGGCGGCACCATGCCGTCGATGTCCGAAGGTTTCAGGCCGGCATCGGCAATCGCCTTGCGCGATGCTTCCAGCATCATGTCAACGGCAGTGCGCTCGGTTCCCTTGACGAAGTCGGTTTCGCCGACGCCGGTGATAGCTGCTTTGTCGGAAAAGCTCATGCCGGTTCCAGGTTTCTTTCGCGTTGCAATGCCAGTTCGCGGCGGACCTGGAATTCGACCTCGATCCGCTTGGCCTCGGGCTCAGCCGCGCGGTATCGGGGCGCGGGAGCCAGAAGTAGCGCTGCGCGAACCTCTTCGAGTGGGCGATCCAGAAATTCTTCCCACTGGATTTCGGAAAAGTTCCTGGCGGAGCGACCACGCCGCCAGGCTTCGATCATCGGACCCAATACCGGCAATTCGGGGTGCTCGCGCCTTGATTTGAACAGCCCAAGTAGAAGCAGGAAGGCAATTCCGTGATTGTAGAATTGGGCGTTGCCAAAGGTCAGCACGCAAATTTCGCCCAGTCCGTCACGGCCATAGCCGGTGACAATGTGATAGAGATCATGCGAATCTCTCATCCGGTTGCGGAAAAGGGCAACATCGGGGTCAACGAACGACCGGACACCACCTACTTTGCTCGCCTCGACCAGACCGTCGGCGCTCAGCCCTTCGCCATAGACAAATGCCAGATACCGCTGCCCCAGGCTTCCGATCGGGCAGCGTGCCAGCCGTTCGCGGTCGCGCAGGTGTTCGAGCAGATTGCTGCGGCTGGCCAGGATGCGCCTTCCGCCTTCGGATTCCGCAAATCGCCTGAAATGGTGATAATAGCTGTTTCCGGCCAAGGCCTCGACGATCCTGAAAACCTGAGCTGTGTCTTCCTTGTCGCGGAGCAGGACCTTCATCGCCGAGAAGGCTTCCACCGGTCGGATTCTGCGCTTCAGTTCTAGACCCTGCATCTTCGCCTCGCTAGCCATGTTGCCGCGGCCTCTTCACCCAAATCGCTTGGCCCCGGCCAAGGCCTTTTCGGCATCGGAGACCAGATCGCGCATCACCTCGGCCGCGGGCCGGACCGACTTGATCAGCCCGATGCCCTGTCCCGCAAAACCGGGAAGCACATCCATGCGCTTGTCGCGGATCGCCGCTGCCATGACCGGGCCGGCGACCATCGATTGGTACGGCATGGGTAATGGCTCTTTGCCGGCCTCGATCCAGGCATTGGCCCACTTGTTGGCGATCATCCGGGCCGGTTTGCCGGTAATCGATCGACTGACCACCGTGTCGCCATCGCCGCCTTCGGCGATGGCCTGCTTCTGGAAATCCTCGATCCCTGCCTCGTCAGTTGCCAGGAATGCCGTTCCTACCCAAGCCCCTTCCGCACCCAACATGAAGGCCGCTGCCACGCCGCGACCGTCAGTGATGCCGCCAGCGCCGAGCACCGGAACCCGATCGCCAACGGCATCGACCACCTGGGGGATCAGCGATATCGTCCCGACCGGCGAATTGTGCCCGCCGCCATCGTGGCCTTGCGCGACGATCATGTCGATCCCCGACTCTACAACCTGCAATGCATGTTTGACTTTGCCCACCACTGCCATGACGATCGTGCCGTTGGCGTGAAGGCGGTCCATCCACGGTCCGGGATTGCCCAATCCCGCCGCATAGACGGGCACCTTTTCCTCGATCACCACTTCCATCTGCGCCTCGAAGAATTCCTTCGAGAACAGCGGCGGGCCGCCCTCGCTTTCCGCCCCGGCGGCGGCGCGCATCGCTGCGATGGGATCGACCTCATCCAGTCCTTCGCTGGACATGAAATCGCGAGCGAACTGCTGGTATTCGCCGAACACCGCCATCGGATCTGCGGGGGCTGCACCGGTTTCCGGAGCTTTGCCCCGGCGGACCGAAGCCGGCAGCAAGGTATCGACGCCAAAAGGTTTGTCGGTGAGCGAGCGCGTCTCGCGGATCCAGCTGCGCAGGCGTTCGGGTGAGCAGGCTGCCGCTCCCAGCACGCCCAGACCGCCTGCATTCGACACGGCGGCCGCCAGGGCGGGGACACTTGCTCCGCCCATCCCGGCCAGGACGATGGGATGTTCGATCCCGAGCATTCTGCAAATTCGACTGTTCAGTGCCATTGCCCTCTCCATCCAAACCCGTTTGGCCGATCTAAGCCACCTCTCCCCACTGCACCTTTTGCGCCACAAGTTCGGGGCTTCGTTCGGCCAGATATTCGGAAGAACCCTTGACGAGCCGCTCCATATGGCGGCGGGCGGCGTCGGAATCACACAGGCGAACCGCACTCAGAATGCGGGCCAGGCAGCGCAACTGGTTGGCCCGTTCCTGTGCGGAATAGCCAAGCTCCACCGCCATGTCGCGGGTCAGCAGATGCAGAGCTGAAGTGAGCAATCCAAAGGTCGGGTTGCCGCTGGCCCAGCCCAGCAGGTCGTGAAAGCGGCGGTTGGTTTCCTCGAAAGCAGCAGTTTCGCTGTCACGTTCAAGCTGGGCATAACAATCAGAAAGCGCGGCCAGATCGGCATTGGTCGCTCGCTCTGCCGCCCGCGCCGCCATGTCAGGCGCAATTGCTTCGCGCAATTCGAGCAGCGCGCGCAGATCGGTGTCCATAAATTGCAGGATCAGCGAGAGCGAACTGGCGAAATCCCGGGTTTGCGGTCGCGATACCACAGGACCACCGCCCCTGCCCAGCTGGAGATGAATAACGCCCTGGAGTTCGAGGAACCTGAGCGCCTCGCGCAACGTCGCGCGCGCCACCTCGTAGCGCGCGAGCATGTCTTCCTCTTGAGGCAGCCTGTCACCGATTTCCCGTGCATTCGACTGGATGTCCAGAACGATTGCCTGTGCAACCTGCAATGCGCGCTTGGCCTTGATTGCGGCAACCGTGCCGGGATTTAGTGAGGCGTTCGATTTCGAAATCATAAAAAGGGTATAAGCATTAATTCATTGCGATGTCTAGGCTCAAATCATCCATCGGGCATTGGCTTGAATACAGCAGAAATCCGGACGCTCTCGCCTTGACCCCTACGTTAGGCAGTTCATGCTTGAGGGAAAGGCGTAAAAGCTGATAATCTTTATTGACTCGTGCGATCCATTTGGCTAGCAGCTGACGCATCAGGAAAGGGCAGATGCATGGCAACCTCGGCAGTCCATAACCAAACCGTCGATTCCATTCCGCTTGGCGAGATCAATGTCGCCAATCCGTACCTCTTCCAAAATGACACGGTGGGGGAATATTTTTCCCGGCTTCGCCGCGAAGACCCGGTCCACTATTGCGCAGAGAGCCGGTTCGGACCCTATTGGTCGGTGACCAAGTTCAACGACATCATGGCGGTCGATACCAACCACAAGGTCTTTTCGTCGGAAGCCAAGCTGGGCGGCATCTCAGTCCAGGACATGCACAGCGACGAAAGCGCGCTTGAGCTTGAAATGTTCATCGCGATGGATCAGCCCAAGCACGATCAGCAGCGCAAGGCTGTAAGTCCTGTTGTCGCACCTTCCAATTTGCTGCTGCTCGAGCCGGTCATCCGCGAACGTGCAGGCGCCATCCTCGATGCGCTGCCCATTGGAGAAGAGATCGACTGGGTCAAGCTGGTCTCGGTCGAACTTACCACCATGACGCTTGCGACGATCTTCGATTTTCCCTGGGAAGAAAGGGCCAAGCTTACGCGTTGGTCGGATGTCACCACCGCGTCCCCAGAGACTGGCATCGTTGAATCGTTTGAACAGCGCCGCGAAGAACTCATCCAGTGCGCGATGTATTTCAAGGGCCTGTGGGACCAGCGGATCGACCAGCCCGGCGGCAACGACCTGATCTCGATGATGGCGCATTCCCCGGCCACCCGCGATATGCCCTTCCTGGAATTTCTCGGTAATCTGTTGCTGTTGATCGTGGGCGGTAACGACACCACCCGCAATTCGATCAGCGGCGGGGTCCTGGCCCTCAACCAGAACCCCGGCGAATATCAGAAATTGCGGAACAATCCGGCGCTCGTTTCAAGCATGATCCCCGAGATCATCCGCTGGCAGACCCCGCTGACCCATATGCGCCGCACCGCGCTTGAGGACGTGAAGATTGGCGGGAAGCAGATCAGAACAGGTGACAAGGTGGTGATGTGGTATCTCTCGGGCAACCGCGACGACACCGTGATCGACCGGGCCGAAGAGTTCATCATCGATCGCCAAAATCCGCGCCACCATCTCTCGTTCGGGTTCGGTATCCACCGCTGCATGGGCAACCGTCTGGCCGAATTGCAACTTCGCATCATCTGGGAGGAAATCCTCAAGCGCTACAGCTTCGTCGAAGTTGTCGGCGAACCCGAGCGGCTACTGTCGAATCTGGTGCGCGGGATCACCCGGCTGCCGGTGAAGCTCCACGCGCACTGAAGCCTTGATTTCGCTTGAAATACGGAACATCGAAATGATCAAAGTGACTTTTGTTTCCGCCGATGGCACCCGTCGAACGGTTGAAATAGACGAGGGGCTCAGCGCTCGTGAAGCCGCCCTATTCAACAGTGTGCCGGGGATCGACGGCGATTGCGGCGGGGTCTGTGCCTGCGCCACGTGCCATGTCCATGTCGACCTGGCCTGGATGGATCGGGTCGGGCCGCCGGAAGAAGGCGGCATGGAGAGCGATCTGATCCAGTTCGCTGAGGGGACGACCGAGACTAGTCGCCTCGCCTGCCAGATTTCGATGGTCCCCGAACTCGATGGCTTGGTGCTGCATCTGCCAGAACTTCAGCACTGAGCAATACGCCATGCACATGACGTTTGACGGAAGCGGCGGCATCTCCATCGCCGCAAGCCTTGTCGGCGATGGCCTTGGTCGACCGCCAGTCTTACTGGCGCATGGCGGGGGGCAGACCCGGCGAACCTGGCGCAAGACGATGCAGCAATTGGCGCAGCACGGTTATCATTCGGTGGCGATCGACATGCGCGGCCACGGCGAAAGCGACTGGGCAGCCCCTGACCAATACCGCTTTACCGATTTCGGCAAGGACATCCTTGCGGTCTGCGACAGGCTGGATCAGCGGCCGCATGTGATCGGTGCATCGCTTGGCGGATTGGCCGCACTTGTAGCGGAAGGCGCGGTGCGGCCGGGCAGCTTTGCGTCGCTGACGCTGGTCGATGTTACGCCGGAAATGGACCCGGAGGGCGTTTCGCGAATTGTCGGATTCATGAACGCCCATGTGGAGCGCGGCTTCGCGTCATACGACGAAGCCGCGGAGGCGATCGCAGACTATATGCCGAACCGCGAGAAGCGAGGCGCCAGCGAGGGTCTGAAGAGCTATCTCCGCCTCGACGCTGACCAGCGTTACCGCTGGCATTGGGATCCTGGTTTTCTGAATCACATGGCCGCGCGCCGCGAACAGGACTATGCCCAAGCCCAGGCGGCTGCATGCGCCCTCGCGCTACCGGTCCACCTGGTGCGGGGCGGATCGAGCGACCTGATCTCCCTTGAGGCTGCGAAACGATTTGTCGCGACGGTGCCCGGCGCGCAGTTCACCGATGTCTCCGGCGCGGGACACATGGTCGTCGGTGACGACAACGACGTCTTCAGCAGGGCAATTCTCGAATTCCTCGAAAGCCAGGCCGAACCGGAGACAATCGCGTGACACTCGAAGATCTTAACCGCACACTGTTGGTCGCGCCGTTTCACCGGTGGCTGAACCTGCGAATGGTCAAAGCGGATGCCGAACACATTCTGATCGAAATGCCGTGGCGGGACGAGATGATCTCCAACCCGACGCTGCCGTCAATGCACGGCGGAATTCTTGCCTCGCTGATCGATCTGACAGGTTTCTACACTGTCCTCGCGTCAGGAAGCATGTCCAAGTCCACCGCCGATCTGAGGGTTGATTACCACCGGGCGGCGAGCCGCCAGACGCTCCTTGCCGAAGGGCGCCTGATCAAGGCCGGAAGATCGTTAAGCGTGGCCGACGTACGCATTCACGATGAAGCCGGAACACTGGTCGCCAGCGGTCGCGGGGCATACAATATGTAGTTGGCATTGTCGCACGCTCAAACCGACTTCGGTCGGGGTCGAGATCACTGATATTGGCTAACATCCTGGAGAGCATGGAGCGCATTTTGATCTGATCCCGAAAAGCTGGATCATTTTGAGTTAGAGTTTTTCGCCGTAGTCTCCCCTGGCTGGGAGGAGCGAAGGATGATGAAGGCATCCAGATTCTCAAACGCGTAGAAGGCGTTCATTCTGAAACAGGGCGCGGATGGCGTTCCGGTGGCAGACATCTGCCGCAGGGCCGGGATCAGCCAGGCGACCTGCTTCAACTGGAAGAAGAAGTATGACGGCATGCTGCCGCCGGATATGCGTCGACTGAAGCAGTTCGAGGACGAAAATGCGAAGCTGCGCAAGCTCGTGGCGGACCTGTCCCTGGACAAGGAGATGCTGCAGGATGTCATTCGCCGACAACTGTGAGGCCTGCTCGTAAACGCGAGCTGGTGAACGGGGTTCGCAGTGATTGGGGCGTGTCGAACCGCCGGGCTTGCCAGGTTCTGGAGATGGACACCTCAACCTACCACTGCAAATCCCGCCGCCGCGAGCAGGCCGGCATTGAAGCCCGCATCCGTGAGATTTGCGAGACCCGCGCCCGCTACGGCTACCGGCGGGTGCACGTTCTTCTTCGCCATGAAGGCTGGGAGATCAAAATGAAGCTAACGCACAGGATTTACAACGAGTTGGGCCTCCAACTGCGTAACAAGACGCCCAAGCGAAGGGTGAAGGCGAAGCTGAGGGAAGACCACTGCGCGGCCTCCCGCGAGAATGGTGTGTGGGGCATGGATTCGTCCATGACCAGTTGGCGACAGGCCGCAAGATCCGCGTACTGACGGAGGTCGTCCACCACATCACGTCAGCGCTTCAGCTAACGTGGCAAAGACGTCGTCCAGACCCTCGAGGTGACCTGCGCCATGGTTGGCTATCCGAAGACGATCCGGGTCGACCAGGGCTCCGAGTTCATCAGCCGCGACCTGGACCTGTGGGCCTATGCCAACGACGTCACGCTGGACTTCTCCCGGCCCGGCAAGCCGACAGACAATGCCTACATCGAAGCGTTCAACGGGCGGTTCCGGGCGGAGTGCCTGAACACACACTGGTTCCTGACGTTTGCAGATGCCCGCGAAAAGTTGGAGGAGTGGCGCAGATACTACAACGAGGATCGGCCGCATGGTTCCATCGGCAACAAGCCCCCGATCACGCTGGTAAATCCCGGTGGCGCACCCAGCCCGTCACCGTGATCAAGGCCGGGAAACTCTAACCCCGGGTGGTCCTGAGAATGGTGTAGGATCAGCAAGGCGGAAAACTCTAGACCGGAACGGTCCAAGGTTGGGCAGTAGTGTAGAAGGAGCCGGACTCTACCTCTGAATGGTAACAATCAGGGGCGCACGTCATCTGGTCCGACCGCCTCGACCTCGATGCCGAAAGCCACCTGCCGCTGCACACAAAACTGCAACTGTGTATCTGTGTCCGAATAATGCACAGGGGCCTATCCGAATAATTCAGCGCGGAAACCACCGTCGCGCGAAACGCCTCGAAATCAACAACCCGCGCCAGCACTTCCAGCGAATCGCCATCCGCCGACAACATCATCTTGTGGTCCGATAAGCCGAAAAGCCCCGATTGCCGCATCATTCGATACCATGATACGGAGCGATTGAATCATCCGTCAGCCAATTGGCGAGCGTTGAATAGAAATGTTCATTTGTGAAAAAGTTTCATACTATCTGCTAATAATATCGCCTGGACGCGATTTTTAACTCCAAACTTGGAAAATATGTTGTGGACATGCCATTTAACTGTGTCTTCGCTAATTCTGTGTTTTAGGGCGATCTCGCGATTTGAAAGACCTTCTTTGATCTTCTGGAGAATTGCCAATTCCTTTCTCGTAAGGATAGCATTTTTGATTTCTTTTGATGTGAAGGCAGGATAATCATTTAACTCGATGCGGTGGCTGCCAAAATCCTGATCGCCTGGCAGGAGATCGAGCAGCGGTATCGAGCTTGGTCCTAAAAATTCCAGATATTGACGCTCGTCAAGCAACGTTCGAAAACATCCCTTTCGTGCGGCGATATCGATGGCATCCGCTACGCGTTGCTCGGCAACCGCCAACCTTTCTGTTGCCGCATTGGCGCCTGCGAGGCACATCAGAGCTGAAATTTCCAGCCTGTTCGATTGGCTGCGACGCGCGTGATCCAACGTGGCGCTCGCTAACCGGCTCGACAGATGATGCTTCCCTTTTCGCGCTGCGATACGAGCTTCCGCGAGCGACCTCATGGCGCGTAAACATGGGCCGTGTGATGTCTGAAAAACAGGCTCGCTTTGCGCCGGCAAGATCGCAATGGCCTCGTCGGGGCCATCCAGGACCAGTAGATTGGCCAGGGCAAGACGCGCGAGCACATCAAGACGCGGGAAGGTGCATTCCCTTGCGATCAGGCGCGCTTCCCAAAGGAGTTCGCTGGCGACTCTCCGGTCGCCTTCGCGATTGGCGATGGCTGCCGCAGTACGAAAGGCCGAAAAGAGGAAATCGACCACGCCGTGTTGACGTACGAAATCCAGAATATTATCAACCCGCGAAGCGATACCGTCAAGTTGGTTCGTCTCGTATCGTAGTTCAAGCTCCAGTATTTCCAGGAGATTGGCAGAGAACGGTGTGGCATTGATCTGGGCTATGTTGTCGTTTCGCGCACATCTAAGGCGCTCGGCGGCGCCTTGCATATTGCCCCGCGAAATGTCGCTGTAGATTATCGCGCTGTGAAGCCAGCCGAGCGCATACCGATGGTCGGCGACGATGTTGACGGCGGATGCTTCAATACTCAATTTTTCCAGGTCGTCAAACCGCCGTTCGCTGGCCGCAATAAAACACAGGCATGTGAGGATTGCCCCCCTGGAGACGAGATCAGCATCACCATTCAACTTTATCCATAACTCGCATTGCCGTCTGCTTTCGGCAAGATTGTCCGCGGTTGCTTCGCCGATCGCGGCGACGAGATCGCACCACCACTTCGTCCGCCGCCGGGCCGTTTCGTCGGAAAGGCCGGCGCTGAGGGCGCGAAGTTCCGTCAGCAGCGCGGCCGCCTGTTTCTGGTCGTGACTGAAAATCTGCGCCCAGGCCGATCCGACAATGATCGTTGGGTCAGAGACAGCCTCGGAGAAGCTGCGCCGCCATAACTGGATCTGATCCACCTCGCCTTGGCGCAACGCGATGTCTATCATGCTCGTTGACGCGACCTCGGCCGCAGCGTCCAAATCGCCCGCTCGCAGATAGAGGCTGATACTTTCGCGACTATGACCGCTTGCCCGCTGCCATTGAGCAGCCCGGGCGAACAGTTCCGATTTCAGGCCGTGAAGCTCTACCGCAAACCTGTGCTCGAGAAATTCGCGGAGCAGCGGGTGAAATTCATAACATAACTGTGTTCGGTCCTGTGGGGTAAGCAGCATGCGTTCGGCGGAGAGCTTTTCGATGAAGTAGGCCCCATCGCCCCTGTTGAAAACATGGTTGAAGTAGTCGGCGGAGATCACCCCAAGGATCGAGGCGCGGATGCAGAACTCCCGCACATCACTCGGGAGACTGGCGAGTATGGCGCTGCGAAAATATCGATCCAGATCGCTATCGCGACCGGTAACACGATCGACGACCAGACGTCCCGCAGTTGCATGATTCGTTGAAGCGGCCTGTAACAAAAGGCATAGTGGTTCCGCCCAGCCTAGTGTTCGTTTCCAGAGCAAATGGATGTCCGGTTCCGAGATGAGAATTCCGGGCTCGCCACGCGCGACTGCATTCGCTTCGACAAGCGAGAAGGCGAGCGCATCCGTCCCGACTTCCCGGAGCTGTCGCCGGGCGGCGATGCGCGCAAAGCCGATGCCCGCAGTCGTTGCTGCCACGATCTCGACGTCAGCCGGCGCAGTCAGCATGAAGTCCTCGATCTCGTCCGTCAAATCCGGATGAAACCCGATGTCGTCAAAACAGAGGAGAATAATCGATTTCGTTTGATCAATGAGTTCCTGCAACCAGGCGGCGAGAGCGTGGAGCGTCTGAGGAACGGCGCCCGGAAGCGGTGGAGGGTCATTCCCGGTGGCGCGGTATGCTGCGACTATCTGCGCATGGATGCGCTCTGCGAGCAGACGGGGATTATAATCGCATTCCTTGGCGGACGTCCAGGCCACATAGGCCCCGCCTTGACGGCGATTGGCCCAGAACTGGGCCATCGCGACACTCTTTCCATAGCCAGAAGGCGCGCGAAGGAGGTGGCGGCGTCTAGCTTCATCAGCCATGAACAGGCGCGGGCGCGGAAGGCATCCAGACGCGAGCCTCGCTACCCGTTCATTGACACCATCCATGATCGTCGAACTTCCTCTCCTGCTCTAGCCTGCCTTTTCCGTCGGCTCTCAGCGGCACAACCGAACTCCTATATTACAGAGATTGTCATTCCTGCCAAACCCAGCCGGAACGCTGGTGACCATTCCCCCGCAACGCCTCCGCCGGCGATGTGCAAGGCGGGTCAGATGACGGCCTCCTTCAAAGGGATGGCGGGATTGCTCAGCTTGCTAGGGTCGATATTCGTGCGCGCGCTGATGAATTGCTTACCAACCAGGAAATCCTGTGGCGAATTGATCGCTTCGACGCACTGGATCCGATCGCCCTTCAAATGGAAAATCGCAAAGCCTGCGGCACACGGGGTGCCTCGCAGAAGGACATTGTCGACATCGGTCGCCTGGCCGGCGATCTGCAGTTTCATGTCATATTGGTCGGACCACTGCCAGGGGACTTCGTGGGTCGACGAGGGGCCGCCGACAATGGCGTTGGCGGCCTGTCTGGCTTGTTCGAGTGCATTGGGCACGCTCTCGAGACGAGCGACGTGGGCGTAGTGGGGGATGGGGCGACGGGCGACGTCGCCGATGGCGAAGATGGCGGGATCGGATGTGCGCGCTTCAAGATCGACGAAAATGCCGGCGCCTGTATTCAGCCCGGCATCCCGCGCGATTTCATCATTGGGAACGGCGCCGACGCCGACGAGGACGGCATCGCACGCGATCGTTCGACCATCGTCGAGACGCACACCGCTTACACGCCCATCATGACCTTCGAACCCCGACACGGTGACACCCAGTTCGAAGTGGACGCCCTGTTTCGCATGGTATTCGTGAAAGAAGGTGGAAAGTTCTGGGCAGGCTACGCGGGCGAGCAGCCGCAGGTCGCGCTCAATCACCGTTACTTCCGCTTCAAGCGCTCGTGCGGACGCGGCCACCTCCAGGCCGATGTAGCCGCCGCCGACTATGGCAAGGCGCCGGCCGGCTCGCAGGGCGTTTTTGAGTCGTTCCGCGTCGCCCGCCGTTCTCAATTCCATAACCCCGTCTAGGTCCGACCCCTCTACCTGCAGCTTGATCGGGCGAGCGCCCGTCGCGATGATGAGATAGTCATATTGCAGAACCTCGCCGGTCGAGAGTGTCACCGTCCTGGATTGGCGTTCCAGCTTGTCCGCCCGAATACCCAGGCGCAGGCCGATCTGGGATGCTTCGTAGAACCCGGCCGGTTTCAGGAGTGTCGGAGCTTTACCCGGTTCGGCCCGGAGCGAAGCCTTGGAAAGCGGCGGACGATGGTAGGGAAGGAGGGATTCTTCACCAACGAGCGTTATCAGCCCCTCGAATCCAAGCTGGCGAAGGATGGCTGCCGCCGTTCCGCCCGCGTGGCCCGCCCCCAGAATCACGACATGTTCATCCGCTCGGCCCATAGATGCTCTCTCCTGAAACGCTGTGGTTTGACCGGCAGGGCGATCATTCTGATCTTCAGGCTCATTCGATAGAAAATTCGGATAGGGATAAAACCCCACTTTAGTTGGGTTGTTCCACGAGATGAAGTAGCCAAGAATACAAAGCGGCACGACTTGCCCAAAGTTAGAGACGCAGGAAGTGCGTGCGCATCGAGAGGAAATGTCCATGAGCACAACCATTTTGAGTGACGGCGCGCCTGATCGCTATGTCGACAGGAAGCGTTATCTTTGGGTATTGTCGGTCGTTTGGCCGGCAGCACCGCTAATCGGGCTTTATCTCGTCCACCTGACGGGATGGAGCATCTTCTACGCATTCACTCTGTTCGTCTGGTACGGCGCAATCCCGGTCTTCGACGTCCTCTTCGGCAAGGATCCGAACAATCCTCCCGAAGCGGCAGTTGCCCGCCTCGAGGCAGACCGCTATTATCGAGTTCTCACTTGGCTTACCGTTCCGGTGCACTATGCTTCGCTGATCGGCTGTGCATGGTGGATCACGACGCAGCCGATCGCGTGGTGGGAGGTAGTGGCTCTCGCTTTCTCCCTGGGGATCGTCAACGGGCTGGCGCTGAATACTGGCCACGAACTCGGGCACAAGAAGGAACCCTTCGACCGCTGGATGGCCAAGATCGTTCTCGCCGTGGTTGGCTATGGGCACTTCTTCATCGAGCACAACAAGGGCCATCATCGCGACGTAGCGACTCCCGAAGACCCCGCCACTTCTCGCATGGGCGAGAGCATTTACAAATTTTCGCTCCGCGAAATTCCGGGCGCGTTCCTGCGCGCGTGGAATCTTGAAAAAGTGCGGCTGGAACGTGTCGGAAAGGGTGTCTGGAGCCTCGACAATGAGATCATCCCCCCGCTAATGATTACCTTGGCAGTCTACACCGCGCTTGTTCTGGCTCTCGGTCCCAATCCGAAGTTGCTGGTGTTCCTGCCCATTCAGGTCGCCTTCGGCTGGTGGCAGCTCACCAGCGCGAACTATATCGAGCATTACGGACTGCTGCGCCAGAAGATGGCGGACGGACGGTACGAGCGCGCTCAGCCGCGTCACTCGTGGAACAGCAATCACATCGCGTCGAATCTCATCCTCTTCCACCTTCAGCGGCACTCCGATCACCATGCTCATCCGACGCGCAGCTATCAGTCGCTGCGCGACTTCAAGGGCCTGCCGGAACTGCCCACGGGATATCCGGGCATGTTCTTCATGGCGATGATCCCGCCGATATTCCGGTCAGTAATGGATCCTCGCGTTGTCAAATGGGCCAATGGCGATATCGACAAGATCCAGATTGATCCGGCGCGCAGAAAGCGAATCGCCCGCAAATACGGTGCATCGCAGGGTAGCCGGCTTCCCGTAACATAAGTTCATACCGCAGGCGATCTGACTCGACTCGATCGCCCTTCAGAAGGTCGGACGTTCCTCCCAGTAGCGATGCTGGATGCAAGACCTGGCGACGGCGCCCCAGGCGGCGTCGCCTTTTCTCCGGAATTCGTCCACCGCTTAACGCAGGAAGAAAGCAGCGCGATGACCGAATATAAATGCCCAGACTGCGGCTACATCTACGACGAAGCCAAGGGCAACCCACATGAGGGCTTTGCACCCAACACGACATGGGCGCAAATTCCCGACGATTGGGCATGCCCTGACTGCGCCGTTCGCGACAAGGCGGACTTCATCCCTCTGCTGGCGCAGGGCGCGAGTGCGACGGCGATCGAGGCTTCAACAGACGCCGAACCGTTCGCGAAATGGCACTGCGTGACCTGCGGTCACATCTATGACGAGGCGGTCGGCGACCCGGCGACAGGTCTGCCGCCTGGAACCCGATGGTCCGATGTACCTGCGGATTGGTACTGCCCTGACTGCGGCGCGACGAAAGAAGATTATGAGCGTCTCGACTTCTGATGGGCGCCGGGTGCCGCGCTGTGGCTCTGGTCGCTGCGTCAGCTTGAGGGGAACTCCATGAATATCCAAGCATTCACGCGCGCCATTTCCGACTCGGGCGGCGGCATGAAGGAGGTTCAGTCCCTTTTTGCCTGTCAACGCGAGGCAGCCGAACGGGACAGAGCGCGGTTCGGCCTGCAGGAACGCCTGGATAGCCTGACGCGGCTGAAGAATGCGATCAAGCGGCGCGAAGGCGACATCATCAGGGCGCTAGATGCTGATTTCAGGAAGCCGGAACCTGAGGTGCGGCTGACCGAACTCTTCCCGGTCTATCAGGAGATATCCCACGCCCGGCGGAACCTGAAGTCCTGGTCGAAGCCGCACAGCGTTCGAGGCTCGCTCGGCATGTTCGGCACGACCGCGCAGGTTCGCTACCAACCCAGAGGCGTGTGTCTGATCATCGCGCCCTGGAACTATCCGGTCAATCTGACCTTTGGACCGTTGGTATCCGCCTTGGCCGCCGGTAATACGGTCATGCTCAAGCCGTCCGAGCTGACGCCGGCGACATCAGCCGTCATCCGGCAGATCGTGGAGGAAACCTTCCCGGCGAATCGGGTTGCCGTCTGCGAGGGCGACGCCTCGGTCTCGCAGGCACTGCTCGACCTGCCTTTCGACCACATTTTCTTCACCGGTAGCCCACAGGTCGGCAAGATCGTGATGGCGGCAGCCGCAAAGCACCTGACCTCGGTGACACTCGAACTCGGCGGCAAATCCCCAACGATCGTCGATTCGACAGCCGATATCGACGATGCAGCGCGCAAGATTGTCTGGGGGAAGTTCTCCAACAATGGCCAAACCTGCATCGCACCCGACCACATCTATGTCGCACGCGATCAGGCGAAGCCCCTGGTCGATGCCCTCCGCCGCGAAATCCGGGGCGTATACGGGGAGACGGAGCGCGATCAGAAATGCGGTGCGGATTACGGGCGGATCGTAAATTCTCGGCATTTCGATCGCCTCAGCGCGCTGCTAGACGATGCAACCTCGCGTGGCGCGCTGGTCCTCGAAGGCGGGGTCCGCGATCCGGATCAGAAATATCTCTCGCCAACGCTGATCGGGGGGACCGACCCCGAAATGGCAATTTCGCGGGAAGAAATTTTCGGGCCGATTCTGCCAGTGATCGAATATGACGATATCAGCCGCGTTATCGATACAATCAACACCGGCCCCAAGCCGCTCGCTCTTTATATCTTCAGCAAGCATGCCCCAGCTTGGGAATCAATCATCGAAAGGACCAGTTCCGGCGGTGTTTGTATCAACCAGAACGTCGTCCAGTACCTGCACCCCAATCTGCCGTTCGGAGGGGTCAACAACAGCGGTATCGGAAGCGCGCATGGCTTCCACGGCTTCAAGGCATTCTCGCACGAACGCGCAGTGTTGAGGGACAGGTTCTCTGTTTTGCGGCTTCTGTTTCCGCCCTACACGCCCGCCGTGAAGCGATTGATCGATATTACGGTTCGCATTCTAGGCTGAGCGCCCAGACAGAGAGTGGTCTTGGCACTACAGATCGGAGACATGGATGTTTGATTATATCATAGTGGGTGGGGGATCCGCTGGTTGTTTGCTAGCAGAGCGCTTGTCGGCAAACCCTGACATAAAGGTCTGTCTGCTCGAAGCGGGGCCGCCGGACCGCAGCCCGCTGATCCACATGCCCATCGGGATCGCGCTTCTTTCCAAGAGCAAGACGCTCAACTGGGCCTACGAGACTGAGCCGCAGCCCAACCTCGGCAACCGGAGACTGTTCTGGCCGCGTGGAAAGACACTCGGCGGCTCAAGCTCGATCAATGCAATGGTCTATATCCGTGGTCATCGCGAGGACTATGACGCCTGGGGAGAGGCGGCCGACCCAATCTGGTCCTTCGATAATGTCCTTCCGTTGTTCAAGGCGATGGAGGCGAACGAGCGATTCGGATCCGACGCGCACCACGGCGGTTATGGCGAGCTTCATGTCAGCGATCTTCGGACCGTCAACCGGCTGAGCGAAGCATTCGTGGAGGCTGGGCAAGAAGCGCAGTATTCGCACAACGCCGATTTCAATGGCGACACGCAGGATGGGATCGGCTTCTACCAGGTTACGCAACGCAAAGGGCGGCGTTGGAGTTCCGCCCGAGCCTTTCTGTCAGGCGCAAAAGGGCGGCCTAATCTCCGAATAGTAACCGGAGCGCGGGCAACGCGGATCATTCTGGAAGGGCGCAAAGCTGTCGGGGTGACCTATGCGTCGGGTGACAAGCTCACCGACCTGCGCACCAGGGGCGAGGTCATTCTGTCGGGCGGTGCGATCAATTCACCACAGTTGCTGATGCTTTCCGGCATCGGCGACGCGGCAGAATTAGGGGTGTTCGGCATTCCGGTCGTCGTCGATCTGCCGGCGGTTGGAAAAAACCTGCAAGATCATCTCGACATCACGATCATGCACGAGGCGAGCGATCGCACGCCGATCGGGGTTGCCCCATCATTCATCCCGCGAGCGCTGGCTGGCGCATTATCCTATGTGTTCCAGAGGCGGGGGTTTCTGACGAGCAACGTTGCCGAATCCGGCGGATTCGTCAAAAGCTCACCCTCACAAAGTCGCCCGAACCTGCAGTTTCACTTCCTTCCTACTCTGCTGAAGGACCACGGCCGCCAGATCGCCTTCGGCTATGGCTACACGTTGCATGTCTGCGATCTGTTGCCGAAGAGCCGGGGACGGATCGGGCTAAAGAGCCGGAATCCGCTCGACGATCCCTTGATCGATCCCGCCTATCTCTCGGCTCCCGAAGACATCGAGACGATGGTCTGGGCGGTAAGGATCGGGCGTCAGATCCTGTCGGCGCCGTCGATAGCGACCTTTTCGAAACGCGAGCTGGTTCCCGGATCGTCAATCGAGAGCGAAGCTGACGTCATAGCGGACATCCGCCATCGGGCCGAAACGATCTACCACCCGGTTGGGACATGCCGGATGGGAAGAGATCCGCATTCCGTCGTCGATCCGGCGTTGCGCGTCCGCGGGGTGGAGGGCCTTCGTGTCGTCGATGCCTCCATCATGCCCACCCTCGTCGCCGGGAACACCAACGCGCCAACGATGATGATCGCGGAACGGGCCGCCGAACTCATTCTCGGGAAAACAAGGCTCATGGCGGGCACGGAGGAGGGATCATCCTCCACCGTATCGCTAGGTGCCAGGCAGCGAAGTCAGGTCGGATGAACGGGCATTCCGACGGCTGATCTGGCCGACAAATTACAGACGACGTCCTGCAGTGGCGGCGCATCACAAGGAGAGGAGAATAACATGACCTTCATTCGTAAGCCTGCGGATCCAACGGCTTTGCCGCTTGCCGGAGCATTGTTCCTACTGAGTGCCGTTCTTGCCACGCCCGCTTCCGCGCAGGACTCGCCGAAACTGAAGCGATGGGCTGTCACTGTGAATGCGACCGAGGTTTTTGTGGATGAGAACGCCCCGAACATCACTCTGGCGGGCGCACCTCTACCCGGCTCTAACGTGCGAATTGGAAACGCGACTACGCCGACTCTGGACGTCGGGTATTTTTTTACGCCGAACATCGCCGCCAATGTGTTTTTGGGGGTGCCCGCACCTGCCGAAATCGACGGCACCGGCAGCATCGGACCGCTCGGGACACTGGCCAAGGTCCATTATGGACCAGTAATCCTTTCGGCTCAGTATCATTTCAATAGCCAGGGCAAGCTTCATCCCTATGTGGGAGTAGGCGTCGGCCGTGTCCTGTTCTTCAACAAGCACGACGGAGCATTGAGCGATTTCAACATCCGCGACAGTTGGGCGCCGACTGGGCAATTGGGCGTTCGGTACGAACTCAATAAATCATGGATGCTGAACGCTGACGTTCGGTATGTTCCATTCTCCACGCACGCGTCAGGTTCGCTAGGTGGAGCGCCCGCGCTGACCCGGCTCGACATCGATCCCATTCTGACGAGCGTTGGGGTTACCCTTCGTTTTTGAATATATATTCGAATACATCGCATGGAAAACTATATGTTGACCCTAATGATGCACCGCCCATTGCGTATCCCGCAGGTCATTCAACATATGACGGAGTAAAATGACGATGGTGGAATTGTTGCCTAGTCGATCTAAGGGGGTTGTCAATGGTCTGGGTGAGGAGGCACAGGCCGTCACCTTTAAGATTTGATTTGTGCTCGCCCCGGCAAGCCCCTGCGAAACTGATCTTCCGAGAATGATACTATGACTATTTATACCGCTCCCGTCGCGGATATCTCCTTCCTGCTGCGGCGGGTGTTCGGCTTCGACGCGATCATGGCCAGCCTACCTGGCTATGAGGAGGTGAATACAGAGCTCGCCGTCACTATTATGGAGGAGGCTGGCAAGTTCGCAACCAGTGTACTGGAGCCGCTGAACCGCCCAGGTGACGAGGAGGGCTGCACGCTCGAAAACGGTGTCGTCACCACCCCCAGCGGCGTTGCTGCCGCTTACCTCGCTTTCGCGGAGGCTGGCTGGTGCTCGCTCTCGGGCGACCCTGCCTATGGTGGCCAGGGTCTGCCGCGGGTGCTACAGATTCTGCTCGACGAGATATTGTCCTCGGCCAACCTGTCCTTCGGACTGTTTCCCGGCCTCACCCGCGGGGCGGCAGAAGCCATCGGCCATCATGCTTCAGCGGAATTGAAGGCAGCCTTCCTGCCGAAGATGATCTCCGGCGAGTGGACTGGCGCCATGGCGCTGACGGAGTCCTCCGCCGGAACCGACCTTGGCTTGCTTTCGACCCGGGCCGTGCCGAACGCTGACGGCTCCTTCGCTATCACCGGCACGAAGATTTTCATTTCCTCCGGCGATCAGGATTTCGGCGGCAACATCGTCCATCTGGTGCTTGCCCGCCTGCCGGACGCGCCCAAGGGCGTGAAAGGCATCAGCCTGTTCCTCGCCCCGAAATTCCTGGTGAATGCCGACGGCAGCCTTGGTGCACGCAATTCCATGAGCGTCGGTGCACTGGAGCGCAAGATGGGCATTCATGCGCAGCCCACCTGTTTGATGAACTATGATGGCGCTACCGGCTGGCTGGTGGGACAGCCGGGCCGCGGACTGAATGCCATGTTCACTATGATGAACGCGGAACGGCTGTTCGTCGGCATCCAGGGCCTCGGCATCGCCGAAGCAGCCAATCAGAAGGCCGTCGCCTATGCCAAGGAGCGCCTGCAGGGCGGCGGCAGCGACGGCACGCCAGGCCCAGTGGCAATTATCGACCATCCCGACGTGCGCAAGATGCTGCTGTCGGGGCGCGCCTTCGCCGAAGGCGCGCGCGCCCTCGCGATATGGACGGCGCTGCAGATGGATATCGCCGACCGCCATACGGATGCCGCAGTGCGAAAGGAGGCTGACCTCCTCGTGGCGCTCATGACGCCGGTGGTAAAGGCCGCCTTCACCGATTTCGGCTTCGAGACCGCGGTGGCCTCCCAGCAGGTGCTGGGGGGGCACGGCTACATCCGCGAATGGGGAATGGAGCAGTATGTGCGCGATGCCCGCATCGCCCAGATCTACGAAGGCACCAATGGCGTTCAGGCCATGGACCTCGTGGGACGCAAGCTCGCCCTCGACGGCGGCACGCTGACCCAACGCTTCTTCGCCCTGATCCGCGCAGAACTCGACGCCGCGCTGCCAACCGCCGGTGAAGGGCTGGTGGCGCCCGTGGCGCAAGCCCTGGCGCGGCTGGAGCGGGTGACGCAGCGCCTCGCCGGGAGTGGCGGTGGAGCGGAACTGGGTGCGGCGGCCACTGACTATCTGCGCCTGTTCGCTCTCGTCTCCTTCGGCTGGATGTGGGTGCGCATGGCCGCCGCCGTGCCGGCCCTGGACGAGGCGACGGCTGTGGAAGTGCGCAAGACCGCCCTTGCCCGCTTCTTCGTAGAGCGCATGCTGCCGCAGACGCTCGGCCTGGAAGCCGCACTCGCCAGCGGCGCGTCCTCGCTCATGGCGCTCGACGCCGACGCCTTTTGAAGATCTGGCCGAGACGACCGACGCCCGGAACCCACGCACAAGCACCAAATAATCGGAGGGAAACAATGCTCGGAACCATGATGGACGTGCCGCTGCTGGTGTCAGGGATACTGAGGCATGCTGAGGCGTATCACGGTGACGCCGAAGTCGTATCCGCCACGATGGAAGGCGGCCTCCACCGCTACACCTACGCGGACCTCGCCCGGCGCAGCCGACAGCTCGCGAGTGCGCTCGCGCGCATGGGTCTGGAGACCGGAGACCGCGTCGGCACGCTGGCGTGGAACGACTATCGGCACATGGAACTGTATTACAGCGTGTCCGGGTCCGGCTTCGTGTGCCACACCATCAACCCACGGCTATTCCGCGAGCAGATAGCCTACATCATCGAGCATGCTGGTGACAGCGTGCTGTTCTTCGACCTCACCTTCCTGCCCGTCATCGAGGAACTGGCGGACCAGTTGAATGGCCTGAAGGCGGTGGTGGCGATGACAGACACAGCGCACATGCCTGAATCCGACATCCTCGCGCAGAAGCTGCCAGACCTGAAGTGCTACGAGACCCTCATCGACGGCGAGCAGGACAGCTTCGACTGGCCAAGCTTCGACGAGAACACTGCCTCCGGCCTGTGCTACACCTCGGGCACCACGGGTGACCCCAAGGGCGTGCTCTATTCCCACCGCTCCAGCGTGCTGCACGCTATGGCCATCACTGCGCCGGATGCGCTGGGGCTCTCTGCCAATGACGTGGTGTGCCCCATCGTCCCCATGTTCCATGTAAATGCATGGGGCCTGCCCTTTGCAGTGCCCATGGTGGGCGCCAAGCTGGTACTGCCCGGCGCGCGGCTCGACGGGGCGAGCCTGTACGCATTGTTCGAGGCGGAGGGCGTCTCGTCCACCGCCGGCGTGCCCACCGTGTGGCTCGGCCTCTTGGATTGGATGGACGGCCACGCCAAAGAGTTTACCTCTCTCAAGCGGGTGATCATCGGCGGGTCGGCGGTACCAGCCATCATGATCAGTCGATTTCACCACAAGGGGGTGGAGGTGCGACAGGCCTGGGGCATGACGGAGACCAGCCCTCTGGGCCTTTCCGCGGCGCTGAAGCCCAAGCACCGTCTCCTGCCCGCAGAGGATCGTTTGGCGCTGGAATGCAAGCAGGGCCGGCCGGTGTTCGGCATGGAGTTCCGTGTGGTCGGCGGCGAAGGGCGCGAGGTGACGCACGATGGCAGGAGCTTCGGCTCGATGCTGGTGCGTGGACCGTGGGTGGCCGCGGCCTATTTCAACGCCGCCGCTGGCTCCGCCCACGAGCAGTATCCAGGCTGGTTCGACACCGGCGACGTGGTGACCATAGACAAGGACGGTTTCATCCAGATTGTCGACCGCACCAAGGACGTTGTGAAATCCGGTGGCGAGTGGATCTCCTCAATCGATCTGGAAAACATCGCCCAAGCTCACCCAGCCATAAAGGAGGCGGCCATCGTCGCCCGGCCGGACACCCGTTGGGGAGAGCGCCCGGTGCTGGTGGCAGTGCTGAAGCCCGGTGCCGAATTTAGCCGTGCCGAAATGCGTGCCCATTACAAGGGCAAGACCTCCAAGTGGTGCGTGCCGGATGATCTTATCATCGTTGACGAACTGCCGCACACCGCCACCGGCAAGCTCTCCAAAAAGGACATCCGGCAAATTGTATTGGAAGACCCTCGTACCTTTTCCTCGGAGTGGCGAACATGAGAACGGATTACTTGCAACGTTTGGTGTCCGCGCCTGACGGCGGCGATGTTTGATCGGAATCGGCTTTCTAGACGAAGGGGTGCGGGTCATAGGTGTTGTTCCGAGATAAAACAGTTGATGGCGTCCTGCAGATCGACGACGGAGTGGAATATGCCGTTTTTCAACCGCCGTCGGGTGAGCTTGGCATAGAAGCGTTCGACAGCATTGAGCCATGAGCAAACGTTAGCAAATCCTATCCCGGTTTCCACCAACCCGGCCGCAGGCCAGTCAGTGTCTCCCTCAATCCGAGCGCTTGGTGGTCAGTTCGTATCAATTGCCGGATTTGCCGGTGACGACGCGCCATCGAAGATCCGGGGCGCTTCATATCCGCAAGAACCTCTCGTAAAGAAGGGGTACGACAAAGATGGTGAGCGCGGTCGAGGCAAGCGTACCGAAGATAAGCGAGATGGCGAGGCCGCCGAACACGGGGTCGGGAAGCATGATGGCCGAGCCCAGCACAATGGCAAGCGTAGTCAGCAGGATCGGGCGCAGGCGCACGGCGCCGGCCATGCGGGCAGCCTCCGCGAGAGGCATGCCATGCTTCTGGTTGTCCTGAATGAAGTCGATAATGAGCAGCGAGTTACGGATCACCACGCCGGAGAGTGCGATGATGCCGACGATCGAGGTCGCGGAGAAGTCGGTACCCAGCAGCCAGTGCCCCGGAAAGATACCAATGATCCCGAGTGGCACAGCGGACATCGCGATCAGCGGAATGAGGAACGACTTGTAATAGAGGGCATAGCGTGGATGGTACGCTAAACAACGCTAAGGGCGAACAATCAGCGAACGCTTATGCGACGCGGCTATCCGGCGGCAGATTGAGGGCCTTGCGGCCAGCGGAAGCGGCTGCTCGATCCCAGAGGAAATCGCCCGAGAAAGCAATATGCTCCCAACCTACTGGGGACGTATGGGCGAGTAGATCATCAGGCACCGCGACCGATGTTGATCGTAGATGCTGGGCGGCGGCATCCATGTAGATCGTGTTCCAATAGACGATCGCGGCGACGAGCAGATTGAGGCCGGACGCCCGATATTGCTGCGCCTCGTGGCTGCGGTCGATGATGCGGCCCTGGCGGAATGTGTAGATCGCCTGCGTCAGGGCATGGCGCTGCTCGCTGTTGTTGAGACCGGCATGGCATCGCCGGCGCAGATCGGGATTTTCCAGCCAGTCCAGCATGAACAGCGTCCGCTCGATCTTGCCGATTTCCTGTAGCGCGACATCGAGCTGGTTCTGCCGTTCGTAGGCAGCGAGCTTTCGCAGCATGACCGATGGCGCGACATGGCCGGCCTTGAT
>CEPQ01016079.1_pt1 | contig 32260 bp, 24 predicted proteins | sample 530411 | NCBI WGS metagenome assembly CEPQ01 (sample SAMEA2620039, study PRJEB7988) | marine metagenome | isolation source: saline water (ENVO:00002010), including
GGCGAAGGGCTTGACCAGGTAATCGTCGGCACCCAGCTCCAGGCCCTTGACGCGGTCTTCGACTTCGTCGCGGGCGGTGAGGAAGAGCACCGGCGTGTCATGCGTGCGGCGCAGTTCGCGCAGGATGTCCCAGCCGTTCATGCCGGGCAGCATCACGTCCAGGATGATCAGCTTGTAGTCCAGCGTGCGCGCATTGTGCAGGCCGTCCACGCCGGTCTGCACCCAGTCCACCACGAAGCCGGACTCGGTCAGGCCGCGACGCAGGTACTCGCCCGATTTGGGCTCGTCCTCTACCAACAAGATGTGCATGATCGGAATTCCTGACGGACAAGCACGTATTGTGACCCAGCCGGATGCGGCATTCATTACAAATGTGTAATGACTGGGCAATGTTTCTGTACGGCCCCCCTCCCTAGAATCCATTCCAACGACTCGCCAACCAAGCACGGCGATCGCGCCATCCCTGGCAGCGCACATCCTGTGCAGCACCAGGGATCTTGTGAAAACGCACTCAAAGGAATCTGATCATGAAAACCTCGCACCTCGTCCTCGGCGCACTGGCCACCGCCTTCTCCCTGTCGGCCTTCGCTCAATCGACCGTGACCACGGAAGCCGCACGCGATCAGGCCAACCTGAACGCCCGCAGCAACTATCCGGTGGTGCAATTCCAGGGCAGCAAGATGCGCGCCGATGTCGTCGCCGAGCTGCAAGCCGCACGCCTGGGCGAGCCGATGCAGAACACCGGCGCCAAGCCTTCGGTCTCCGACAGCAGCACCCAGGGCCAGGCGCTCGACACCTCGCTCTACAGCGGCGCGTGATCGCACCTGCCTGGGTCTCTGCTCAGGACGCGCGCTGCCGGCCCTCCAGCAGCGCCGTGAACTGTTCTCCCGGCATGGGCCGGCCGTACCAATAGCCTTGATACAGCGTGCAACCCTGCGCATGCAGCAGGTCCCGCTGTTCCATCGTCTCCACCCCTTCGGCGATGATGGACAGCCCCAGGCTCTGGCCCAGCATGATGATGCTGCGGATGATGCTGGCCGTGGCGGCATCGTCCTGCATCCTGCGCACGAAGCTCTGGTCGATCTTGAGCTGGTCGATGGGGAAGCGTCCCAGGTAGGACAGGGACGAATAGCCGGTCCCGAAATCATCGAGCGAAATCGAGACCTCATGCGACTTGAGGTCATTCATTTTTTCGATGACCTCATCGATTTTGTCGATCATCATGCTTTCGGTCAGTTCCACCTTCACCGCCTTGGAGCTGATGCGGTGCTGGCGAATGGTTTCGTGGAAGCGCGCCACGAAGTGGTCCACCTTGAATTCCTGCGCCGACACATTGACCGCCACCACCAGCTCCCTGGCCAGTCCTTCGCGCTGCCAGGATTCGAGATCGCGGCAGATGGCTTCCAGCACCTGGTGGCCGATCTCTTCCATCAATCCCAATTCTTCGGCCACCGGAATGAACAGCGCCGGCGGCACCATGCCCTTGAGCGGATGCTTCCAGCGCACCAGCGCCTCAGCCCCGACCACCTTGCCCTCAAAGGTAACCTGCGGCTGGTAATGCACCACGAACTGGTGCTGCGCCACCGCCGTGCGCAATTCCACTTCCAGTGCACTGCGCTGGCTGGCCAGGGCCTGCATGGCCGGATCGAAGAAGCGGAAGACATTGCGGCCCGCGGCGAGTGACTGCACCATGGCCAGCTTGGCCTGCATCACCGCTTCCTCGGCCGATTGCACGTCACCACGCAGGATGTTGATGCCGATGTTGAGGGAGCAGGGGAAACTGACCTCCTTGCCGGGCGCCGGCGCGAGCGCTGCAATGAGCCTGTTGGCGAGGGCCTCGCAGAACTTGATGCCCTCGGCCAGATCCCGGCTCTTGATCTCGCCGCCCAATGCGAAACGTTCTCCATCGATACGCGCCAGCATATAGCCGTCGCTCACGCAGGCGGCCAGCCGGCGTGCGCACTCGGCCAGCAGACGATCCACCTCATCCGGCTTGACCAGCCCTTGCGAAAGATCGGCACGATGGATCTCCATGTAGAACACGGCCAACGGCAGTCCATGCGACTGCTGGCGTATCAGCGCACGCCGCAGGCGGTCAAGGGACAGCCGCCTGTTGGGCAGTTCGGTGACCGGATCGTAGAAGCTGAGGCGGGCGATGCTGCTTTCTGCTTCCAGCCGTTCTGAGATATCGATGAGCACCCAGATCTGATCCCGCTGGCTGGAGCCGTCGATCGGCGAAGTGCGCAGTTCGGCCGGCAGGGTACTGCCATCGGCGCGCTTGAGCAGGACGATCTCGCCCACCCTGCCAAGATGGTGCTGGATCCGGTCATGCAGATAGGCGGCTTGTTGCTGTGATTCTTCGAAGATCTGCGCACTCGATAGCGCCAGGAGTCCGGTTTCGCTCATGCCCAGCATGGACTGGGCCGCATCATTGGCAAAAGCGATCCGGCCATCACGCACGAACAACACGCCGGCCGGGATATTGCCCAGGATCGCCGCCTGTTCGTCGAAGAGGGTTTTGAGGCTGGACTGCATGGCCTCCATGCGATGGGCAAGCAGGCCGATCTCGTCCTTTTGCGTCAGCGCGATGCGGTTATCGAAGTGTCCGCGTTCGATGCGGCCGGCGGCGACGGTCAGCTTGCGGAGAGGCGCGAGGATACGGCGATAGACCAGCAGGCCGATGATGAGCAGTGCCACCACTGCCTGCGCCAGCAGCACGCGCGTCTGGAAGCGCTTGTCTGCGGCGAGCTTGCGCTGCAACTGGGCATCGGACACCACCACCTGCACGCTGCCGAGCGTGACCATGCGGTCCGGCTGCTGCATGGTCAGCGGCAGGGTACGGGTGAGCAGGCTGCCGGCGCGGCGCAGCGGTTCTTCCTTGCGCACGAGGACGCGTTCCTCGGGGTCGCGCACTTCCACCGAGACCACCTGGGTATCGAGCATGCTTCCCTGCAGCAGGGCCATCATGTCGGTTTGGTCGAGACTCCAGACGGGCAGCACCAGGCTGTGGGCCAGGGTCTGGCTTTTTTCATCCACCAGGGCGGTCATTTCCTGGCTGATCTGCTGCTCGCGCGTGCCGTTGAGGATGGTCAGCGCCAGCACCACCGGCAGACTCATGGCCAACAGCATGGCACAGGCGATGTAGAGGCCGAGGCTGGTGGTCTTCTTGATCATGGCGGGCCGTGCGGGTCAGGAGGTGGATGGAAGGGCGGCGTGGACCTATTTGAACCAGTCCATCTTGTAAGTCTCGATGGCCTGGCGTTCGATGGGGGTGAGCCGGTCGTTCTGCAACTCGATCACGCGGGGACGCGTGCCGCGCATGGCCTGGTGGACTTGCCGGGTAGAACTGTGTTTCTGGATCAGGTCCAGCAGGGCGCCGTTGCGATGGATTTTTTTCAGGCCGTCGAGCAGGGCATCGCGGATATCGTCGCGCCCCGGGGAGGTGTAGAAGAAGAGGTCGGTCGGGTAGTACAGCACCAGGTCGGGGACGATGGCCAGCTGGTGGGCGGGATCGTAGGTTTCCAGTTCGCTGGTGGCCTCGAAGATGGAGCGGTTGTAGAAGTCGAAGCGGCCGGCCTTGAGCATGTTGAACAGGTTCATGTAGTGGCTCTGCGCCACCTTGAGCTGGTTGGCCTGCATGATGCTGGTATCGACCCAGCCGATACCTGAGCCGATGGTGAAGGCGCGCAGGTCCGCCAGCGTGCGGATACTGCGGGCAGGTTCCAGGCTCTCGCGCCTGGCCAGCAGCACGCGATAGCCGCCGCCGCCGAGATAGATGGGGAAGGGGATGGGTTCGAGGGTGCGCGTCATGCCGCTGCCGGCGGAGGTGGTGATGAGGTTGCAATACTGACCGGCCTGGATCAGCTGGATGTAGCGCTGGTCGGAGGTGGAGACATTAGCAATGTGGCAGCCCTTGATGGAGAAGGGCCGGCCGCTGGCGCGCAGGGCGAGTTCGAGGACGGCCTTGCGATAGCGGACCAAGGGATTGTCGTCATTGAGATCGGCGAGCTTGATCTCGATGACTTGCGCATTGGCGGCAGGCGATTGGGCGCGGGCGGAGGCGGCGCAGAGCAGACTCATCGCCAGGACGAGCAAGACCGCGACTACGCTTCGGGCGCTCGACTTGTCTCTACTCATGGCGGTGGGGAGCTCGAATTGTTCAGATGATGTTATGCAAGCGGGGAGGGAATCGCAAGAATTTGTGTGGGGTGGTGAGGATTTTGTGGTGTGGGGGCAGCGATGGGGGAATCGGCTGCGAAGCCGACAGGGAGCGGGATTGCGGTCGTGAGGAATTGAGATTTTTTGCTGATGGGAATGGCTCAGGCGGTCGCCTTGAGCCGAGCGCGATAGTCGACGGCTTCCAGTTCAAGATTGGATGAAATCGTGCCGCGTAGGATGAAGAGCTTGGGGGAAGTAGCGAACTCGAAGAGACGATATAAACAGAAAGCGTCGCCGACCTCTTCCGAAAACTCCAATTCGTTCCGAGTCACGATGAAGGACGTCAGCGGACCGCCGTTGGTCGTTTTCACCTCGATGAATCGCGCCTGATCCACGGACTCATACGACAGGATGTCATACCCGGCGCCATCCCCAATACGGTCAGCGATCCAGTCGACCCGGCCTGCGAGATCATCACGTCCTTCGTCATGGAGTCTGAATTTTTCAAACGACACCGTCCACGCTTCGCCAGCGTGGCCCAATTGACGGTTACGCTCTTCACGCGCGGCGTAGTCCAACTTGCGCGGAAGCCTTAGACGCTTGGGAATACGTATCGTTGGCTCCACTGTTGGTCGAGCAACGAGCACGCCACGAAACTGCTGTTGCGCGGGCTCGGTTTGTGCGTCAAAACTATCCATCATTTTGGCGAGCCCGCCACGCTGTGCGTCGATGAAGGTAATCACGGTGCGACGGAGCAATTCCTGCAAATTGGTCCGCGGTTTGTAGCCGCGAATATAGGGTAGTCCCAGCTGATCCAGCACTGCCGAAATATTTTGGTGCTTGAGCTCAATGGAAGATTTGCTGCGAGTCGTCAGCTGGCGGCGCAGGTGTTCATTGTGTTCGGCTTTGTTATACGGAAGCCCGAATGCCTCCGCGCGGAGCATATTAAAGTAGTCACGAACGGTGGCCTCCACCTCTTCAGCAGTCCAGTCCTGACCGATCCTGACTACCTCGAAGTCTAGTTCACGAAGAATCGCTTCAGCGGAAACGCCACCGTCAGAGAAGGTCTCCGATCGGAGGGGACCAGTATCTGGAAATGCAACGCCATAAGCCACCCCCACGACGGCCGCTGCATCGTAGAGCTTGCCTGAGTGACGATCACGGAGCATGTAATCGCGTGACTTGTCGTAGCCGTACTTCTCAAGAAAGTAGGTTCTGCCAAGGCGGTCGTATTCACTCATTGCCGCCCGAATGGCTTCGGGCGAATTCAAGATCTTGAGCGGCATCATCTCAGTACACTTGCCCGGCCAGGAGGTGCTGGTAATCGCTGCTCAATGGGCCAGTCTGCCCGACGCCGGACCAACACTGGGAGGAGGTTGCATAGGCGTGGTGATAGGCCCAATACGCAATACGCCGCATGGCGGGCTCATCGCAAACAAAGCCCGCGCCTAGCTGCTCGGACAAATACGCTCCATGCGTGCGGTTGCGTTCCTGCCACTTCGCGAGATGGATGGCAGCCGGCAACAGATCTCTTTTATCACCATTGCAGCGGCGATGCGCCAGAACAAAGTTTTCGCCCAGATTGCGTGGATAACGTGACCAGGGAATGAAGTGATCGACCTCGCCATTCTCCTGAAGAGATTGCTGGCAATAAAAGCACTGGCCTTTTTGTATGGTGTTCAGGACCGGGCGCACGGCGCTCAGGTTGGCGCGATCGGCGCCAAACAGGAGCTGCTCCAGATCCGATCCCGTGCCCAGCACGGCGGCATTGAGCGGATTGGCGTGCAAATGCTGAATCCAGGCATGGCGACTCAATTGATGAAGAAGTCCATGGAAGCGACGAAGATTGAACATCACGCCTGGTAACAGGCGTATTGCGGCTTCTGAAGCAGGCTCATAGAGAAAGCGGACTTGCTCTCGACGGAGTATCTGCAGTCGCCACAACGGCATTTCCTTCAACAGCGCGACGGTCTTGCGTAAGGCCTTCGCCCAGTCCGCAGACGCACGCGCCTTTGGAAGCGTGCCGTGCCGACTGCGCAGCTCCTGCAATAGCGTGATCGTTGCCGCCTGTCTGCCACTGTTCTGGATCAGGACGGCGGCCAATCCGTCGCGGGTATAGGGCGCAACTTGCGGCCAGTAGATCTCCAAAAACTTGTCAGCGATTAGTTCGAAGGAAAGCTCAAGACTCTCGCCAGAATCTTCTCCATGCTCGACAGCCAGCTCGGTAATCGACTGCAGCAGGGCGAACTTGTAGGTAGCCGAAAATTCGCCCTCGTCGAACAGGCGTTGGACATGATCGAGAAAAGAAAGCTGTTGAGCCGGAGTGGGGATCTCCATCATGATCAGCGTTGGCTCCAGTAATCCGCCTTTTCCGCAATCACCCAGCGTACCCCGCCTCGCGGATCAGGGAGATCGCCTGCATAGCGCGGAATGAGGTGCATGTGGAGATGCATCACTGTCTGCCCTGCGGCGGCCCCGTCGTTGATTCCGATGTTGTATCCATCGGGATGGCATTGCGTGTCCAATGTCCGTTTTGCTTCATCCAGAAGTACGAACAGGGCGGACCGCTCCTCTTCGCTTAGCTCAAAGAACGAGGCAACGTGCCGTCTGGGGATGATGAGCGTATGACCCAAGGACACCGGAAATCCATCGCGGATCGCAATAGCGAAATCATTCTGGGCAATGAGCCGCTCAGAGGGCAAAGAACAGAACACACATGACATGGTTGAGTCCGGCGGAAAGTCGCGCAATAGGAAAGAGTATTCATTTTATCTTCTCTTGGTGCGAACAAACTGTCGTACTTTAGGCGTCCCTGAATGTCTGCATCTTGGGCGTGCTGATGATGTCTTCAGACGAAAAAAAACCTGGCCACCGAAGTGGCCAGGTTTTCGCGAAGAATGGGGTCAACCTAAGCAGGGCCCAAGAAGGGATCTACCATCAATCCATCAGCTCGCCGACTGTGAAATCCCTGAGCTGGCTGTGTAGCAAGACCCATAAAGCGAGATTTTCCATCCCGCTGGGCGGGGCTTTGCGCGGGGTTGGTAAGCATCTCTTGAGACTTTGAGAAGCAAAATGTGCGATTCATCGCCTGAATGCGCTGCCTTTCGGGCCGTACATTGCAGGCACAACCAGCTTCTCCCGTCACTGCATCAGGTCGCTATCTGCGCTTTGCTATCAAGATGGCTGATTATATCGCCAAGATGCATACGCACTTATCCACGCGTCCTGGTAGCTTTGCGTCAGCCAATCAGGCAGAGGAGGATTTCCTTTTCGGTGACGCTCGGTTTCGATAGTGGCAATCAGACCATAGAAATTCCAGTCTCTGAATGCCAAACCAGCGGCGATGGTCACTAGCTGCGGAACTGCTGCATAAGAAGCAATACCGACATCGCCCTGGTGATGAAGCTCAGTCCAGAGTTCATCCCAAACATTCTCTCCGTCACGCAAGGAACGCAGCGCAAGCGAAGCATCGTAGCGAACTCGATAGCCCCCTTCAAATTCTCGCCATCTGACGTCATCAAGGCTTATCAATTTCAGCGTACCCTTTCGTTATCAAGCTATCTCATAATCTGCACCAGGCAGACGGCAGACATCTTAGCGTGCAGCTTCACTGATGCGCGCAAAACAGCTTAATGTAACTATGCTCCGCCGAGAAGCCTGTGTATCCCCGGATGTGTCCCAGAAATTCTTCACCCTTCACGTGCTAGATTGACGACTCGCCAAGACAGAGAACGCGAGGTAAATGTGACAGACCCCACAAAGCCAGTTGATAGGGAAACTCTCTACGAAGAAGTTTGGTCGGAGCCTGTCACTCTCGTCGCCCCCAGATACGGTCTTTCCGACGTGGGGCTTGCAAAGATATGCCGAAAGCTCGGAATTCCCCTTCCAAGCCGCGGTTACTGGGCAAAAATCAAAGCCGGCCGCATCATGTCGCGAGCCGCATTACCCAAGCTGAAGGGTTCGCCACCTCCCTTGGTGGCGCCCAAGAAGTTATCACCCGAGCGCATAGCAGCACAGCAAGCATCCAAGAAAGCGGCAAAGGAAGCCAAGGAGAAAGTAGCGGAGATAGTTACGTCAGTGGAATCGGTGTTACCGCAGAGCCTAAGCCATCCCCTCGTGCTCGCCGCCAAGAAAAGACTCAGTCAAAAGAGCGGCTGGGGAGATTCAGGCGTACGTTCTGCCCCCAAAGAAGTGCTAAATCTCTCTGTGACCGAAGGCACCTTAGAGCGTGCGCTATTACTGACGGAGGCTCTTTTCGCTGCCATAGGAAAGCTCGGATTCGACGTCAGGATTGACTCGAAAAATGGTAGGACCTTGCTAGAGAGCAAGGAGCATAGCGTCTCTCTCGAATTCACTCTCAAGGAAAGCGTCAAGCGGTCCATCCACGAGGTGACAGCCGCAGAAGAAATGGCCAGGCAACGTTATGCCTTCAAGGTCCGCACGCAACCAAATCTTCGCTCGCTACACGTTTCCTACTACGACTACACACCGACCGGAATACTGACCTTGGAAGTGGGAAGATGGCCTTCAAAGACATGGAAGGACACACCTCGAACTTCACTTGAAGAGCGTATTCCGGACCTAGCTGCAGGCATTGTCCTCATTGCGCAGAGGACATATCAACATGAGCAGGAACTGCGCGAGCGGCAAGTCGAACAGCAGCGCGCCCGAGAGAAGTATGAGCTCATCAAGAAGCGCCGCGAGGCAGAAGCCACACGGCTCAAAGAGGTAGAAGCGCAGGCAAATAGCTGGGAGCGCGCAGAAAAACTTCGGGCATTTTCCGACGCATTTGAGAAAAGGGCGATGCAAAGCGGGGAACTGACGCCGGAGCAACTGGATTGGCTTGCTTGGGTCCGGGCCAAAGCCGACGGTTTAGACCCGCTGACGCCGATTTCCGACCCAATCCTTAACGCTCCAGAGTTAAATAAGTATCAATATTGGTAACGAGGTCAGTGCTTAGAGCTTCCTTTGCGTCCAACAGCGGGCACAAATCTACATAGTCCGAGCCATCCCCCCGCGGTCAAGGACCCATAAAGTGCAGGATTTTGAGCACTGAACTTCGAAACCACCCGGATGGACTTCGCCCTTATGCTCAAGAAAGAGCTGTGCTGGTCGCGTTTTTCCCCTCACGTGGTCCTCCCCGAGAGTAGCCTCTGAAAATGGGGGCAGCCTCATGAATCGCCCTCAGCTACGCCTGGCCGGGCGACACCGACGCGACTTTCAACAAATGTATTGCACGGCCCTCGATTGAAGTAGCAATTTTACGGACAAGTGTCCGCTCCCGCTGAGTGTAGACGTCGCTCTTTGCCAAAATTGGCGCATGTGCCCTCACGGCAGTAGCCAGCGGCTTGAGTTCTTCAACAAGCGTGTCGCGCGCAATACCTGCTTCTTCCGCAAAAATCGTCAGGTCATCAGCAACGACGCCCTCGACCAAGAAGGCATTACCGAACGCCATCGCCATTTCACTACCCATGTCATAGACGCGCGTGCAGACGAGGTCATAGGCCGGGGCCGGCATGATTCCGAGCCTATGCTGGAAGAACGAAAAGTTCTTTGCGTGCGCATCGCTATTTCCAATGAGCATGTTGAAAAGTGCCCATCTCACGATGGCCATCCTTCCCTCGCGGGGCACCATGAAATGTCGGTCCAGTTCGAACATTTCACGGAAGCCGATACCGGTACGCCTCTCCCGATATACGCCTCCATGCCCCTCTGGACACTCGTACTTGAAGAAGGGATGTTCTCCAAGCGCTTGGCACGCATCCAAGGTGTGTATACGCTCAACCATTTCCGGGTGCCGGATAATGTTTCTGGCACGGTCAAAGCGTTCCACCAGCAAGACGGGTTCTGGGACACGTCGGATTTCAACGTTGGCTACAGGTAAACCCACAGCTCTAGCGAGAGACATGCAGAAGTGCTCGTTAGCGACCATGCGCCGCGTGCTTTGTCCGTGGGGCTCGGGTTTTAGTATGTGGCTCGAATTCAAACATCCGCCGACGAGCTGGAGGTCGTCGCCTTCCAGGCGCACCTGGAGCTTATCTTGTACACCGGCTAACGACTGGTAGAAAACATCATCCCAGAAAGCGAATGGGACGGTGCCCCGGTGTCGGATACGTTTGGACAATTCCGCTATTGGCAGCTCACGGACGACTGGCGGTCTATCATCGGGAACGCTCAACTCCTCCACATCCAGGTCGAATCCCACGGCACCCGCCGGCTCTCGACATAGATAGACGGCCATTGCGCAAGCATTCGCGTGACTGAGCTGATATCGGCGAGCGGCTTCCCCCCGCGCTTCTCCTTCTGGCAGAAGATTCAACAGATGGTCTCGAATCACCCTGTAGGGAGCTTGGCCCTCCTTGAGAGGAAGGTGAGGTGACAGTGGATACGAATAGTCCCACGTTCTCCACACCCGGCTATAACTGAAGTTGCACTCCTCCTCTAAAGGGCTGTATTCGATGTCGGCGATAAGCTGGTTTGCTGTAGTCGCGCAGATGCTAGGTCGACCTCTTGCCAGTAGCTTGGCTATATCCATCACATCCTCCACTGCAAGAAAAAACTCATGCTTTAGACGGCACCTCCGGGGTATGCAAAGGAGAGGTCAACTAAAACAGTCATGCACGCCTGGCTGGACCTTGACACGGCGTCCCGCAGGAACGATAAATTCATGCAATGAACACTCGAGTCAAAGACGTCGTTGCCAAACTGTACCGTCCGTCAGCGCAGGGCAGGCAGGTATTCGCCCTGTCCCGAGGCGACGCGGAACGCATACCGCTGATTGACGGGGTGGCCATGATTTCCATCACCGCCCCTGAAAAACATCCTGCCCAGCTGCCCGAGTACAAGTATTTGCTGAGACTAAGCTTCGCAGACGTCGATTTCCTTGGCGAGCTCTCGGCACGCGCGGCGGAGAAACTACCTTCGGCAATGACTAAAGACGATGCAGAAGACATATTGCGATTCACCCAAGCGCTTCCAGATACTATCCACACGTTGCTCGTCCACTGTGAGGGCGGATTCTCAAGGTCAGCCGGCGTGGTGACTGCTCTGAGGGACCTGTATGGCTACGCCGCCGAGAACGCAAGGCTCGTCCAGGCAAATCCTAGTGTCGTCAAAACTATCTTGGAGGCTGCACGACCGGAAACTACCAAGAAGCGAAAATCAAAAAGGTAGAGAAAATCCGTACCTTGGTGCCTTGAGAGCCTAATCCAAAAAGAGCTGTGGATAACTTGAGTTCATATTCCACGTCAGTCTCGAGAATGCAGAAGCCCCGACTAGCGGGGCTTCTGGTCCATCGGGTCCGATTCCTCTTACCTAGCGATTGCTAGACCAGTTAGGACTTGGTGGGCGACCTCGCGAGTCGGCTCAAGAGGCCCTTTCGTACAGCTTAGCAAGCTGGCGCACTAAGCGCAAACTTCAATGCAAATGGGGCGCGACACTGTCCACATGCTCCAACAGGTATCGAGGAACAACCTCATTGACGGTGCGGAGACTCAATCCCGAGTAGTTCTCCGCGAGGCGGAAGGACACTCGTACATTCATGGGCCAGGTAGTCGCAATTCAGCCGGCAGCCAACGCGAGAGGCCAAGTCCCTACGAATGCGCTCCTGCGCCGATTCGTAAGGGCGGATACCGGAAGGCACTCCGACCTCCACTACACGGCCGCTATACCTAATTATCCAAATCTGGATAATTATCCGAAGCCGGTATAACGCGGTATAACGCCATTCCATGCTGGCGTTCGGCGCCATCCACCACCTAAAATAATTTCAAGAGAAGTGGTGCAACGATGGGCGTGGTCATTATTCCCAGATATCAGTCCCAATTGCACAATCGGCGGCCGACGAAGTAATTAATCACCAAAGGTGGGAATTATGGGAAGGACGATAAGAACGGAGGGTGAGGATGTCCATCCGCATGCGTCAAACATGGAGGCGCTTGGCCGGATACTCCGACATCGACGCACCATGGGTGGCATCAAGCTGATTGACGCTGCGGACCAACTCCGCATTTCGAAGAGCGCACTCTCTCGTCTGGAAAACGGGAAATCGACGAACATCGAAATGCTCTTCACCGTTCTGGAGGGCCTGGGGCTGAATCTTCTCGTGACCGACAAAGCGGAAACCAAGGACGCACTGGAGGCCATTCAACGCTGCCGCGATACAAATGACGATGTGAAGCTCGCCCGTACGTACGGTAAAACATGGCCATCAAAGTAGGATATTTTGATTAAATCCTACTTTGCTGCGCATCCGGAATTGAGACTCAAGAGGCATCAATGCGAAATCTAGGAGACATCGCGATTCTCATGCGCGATGCGATGAAGAAGCAGAAAGTAACGCAGCAGGACCTACGCGAGCGTGCCGGGATTGCCAGGCGAACGCTGACCGGGGTACTTAGCGGAGAGCGCGATTACAAGGTCACCACCTTGATGGCAGTGCTCGACCGATTGGGCTACGAAATGGTTATCGTGCCCAAAGCGGCCGCACGTGCAGTTCCGACGCAGTGGGAGCCGACTGAGCCAGTGGTGAAGACTAAGGTGCAGATTGCAATTGAAAAGCTCAATCAGCTTTCACCAGAGAAGTAGACAACGCGCTGGACTAAGCTACGAGCATAGAAGCGCTCGGCAAAATTCGCCGTCACCGCTGAACCAGCCCCGGAATCTAGCTCGTGACGCCGCACACCAACTCGGCATATCGAGAGGGCTTTAGCGCGTGGAAAATGGGAAGTCGACGAAATCGTCTTCGAGGAATAGGTCGCGGGACTTCTCTTGATTATTCCACTCCAGGTGGAACCTCATTCAACAATAAGGCGGCGCTTAGTTTTTACGACGAACACCCGCTCATGCTAAGCCTTGCTAGTCTCTCAACTAGACCTTCTTGCTGGCTTTTGGCTCTCACCGAAGCGGCACGAAGGATTTAAGACATCCTAAAATATCAAGATTCTGTCCGCTGCGCTACATTGACGTGTCCTCAGCAGATAGGGCGTCTCAGGTAAGGTAAAACATGGTCATTAAAGTAGGATATTTCACTGAAATCCTACTTTGCTGCGCCCCCAGAACTAAAGTCTCTAAAGGAATCGATGCGAATTCTAGGAGACATCGCGACTCTCATGCGCGACACGGTGAACAAGCACAGGGCGGCCCGCGGCTCAGGTAGTAGCGGTGATATCCCGCGCACTTCGGGAGCCCATCTTGCAAAACGCAAATCAACTCTCCCTTTTCAACGTGGTCGCCCATTTCATCCTTCGGAACTAAGGCAAGTCCTAGTCCAGCAAGTGCCGCATCTATCTAGGGCGTAAGGGAGTTGAATATCAACGAGCCGTCGACCCGTACGTTCAGTTTCTCTCCGTACCGCTCGAAATCCCATATGTGGTGGCAAATCACTCATGAGTATTGTCTCAGGCATAAACTGATTTTGAATGTTTAGCAAGGGCTCAAGGCCGGCCAAACGTCTTAGGTGCCAAACAATCAATGCCGATGACAGCTAGCTGAGATACTGATTGGTTGGCGGCCTGTATTTTGAATGCCTCAGCCTGAAGATAGTCCACGAGTTCTTCAAAGCTCTTCCCCTTTCCCGTCGGCAGGTCCCATTTTTTTTCGTCCAGTCGCAAAAGCACCAGTACCCCGCAGGCGGTGTTAAATCCCTTGAGGTACTGCCCCACAATTTGACGCTTCAAAGTATCTTCAACGAGAGAATTGGCCGAGTAGCTGCGGCCATTGTTGAGCGGCTTGATTTCAATACAGACTTTGACCGTTGTACATGCAAGTTGAATGTCAGTTCTCTTGTCCGCATCCACTTCTTCTTCTCTGTGTACAGTGAACTGCCGATTCGGTGTATCTGAAAACTTGGAAGCAAGCCAAAGTTGAAGGTACTTTTCAGGTGTGGCTGGAGAAAAAAGGTCCCGCTCGCTAAACGGTCCTTCCTCAAGGGACGTCCGAATTCCCTCTAGCCTAGCGACTGCCTGTTCGTATAGCTTGGCCTCGGTATCTGGCTTCGAGTCAAAAACGGCATGGATTCTTCGTAGAGAATCGCTAGTCCACAGTGAATGCTCATTAACCTCGGCCTCCGAATGCAGTAACAGACACCCCTGATAATTCCATCTGCGGTCGGCATCTTCTTCGTCATTATGCAATTTCTGAAGTGCCTGCCGGCCTATGGCGCCGCGAACTGCCACTAGACCTCCAGCAATGCTGTCAAGCATCTTCGGAATTGGCGGTCCGTAGAACCTGCTAGCCTCTTCTACCAGACTCGCATCCTGCGAAGCATAAGGACGCAAAAGGTCAACGAGCTTAAGAAGCAATTCAACTTTTTCGCTATCCCATGGCCCAACCAACCATTTCATATTGCCCAGATTGGATGCGAAATGATTTAGCTGCGCTTCGCGCTCTTTTATAGATAGCGATAGAACATGCTCAGCAAACCAATTCAATGCTGCTGGCGGGCTAGTTTGAAGCCACGATTCGAGCCAAAATAAATCAGTCAAAATCGCGTCTTGTGCCAAGGCCGAAGTCAACTGAGACTCACAGAACTTTTCGTAGACGGCAACAGAAAGATGACCGTCCTCTGAAAGCAACCTACCCAAAGATTTTTTCAGCTCTGCGTCTCCAATCTCACCGGAAAGAAATGGCGATATCAAACCACTAAGGAAGTGCTGCCTAATATCCGACGCACATTTCATAGCCAGATTCAATGCCCCATGACCAGAACCCTTCAACAATGCAGTCTTCGCCTCCTCCAATATTGAAGGACTCAGCGCGTCCTTTACTATTTTTGGATATCTCCTATAAAGCGCCTCAAACCAAATCGGAGAACCGGAACTTGACCACCTGGCATTAAGTGCCGCCGTTCTTACGTCCTCTTCGCTCAAATTCGAAAAACCTTCATCCGCCAACCAGGAGAGGTACGCACCAACGAGAACAACCATCGCACCGTTCGCCAATCCATTTGGATAGTCGAGAGGATTGAGAACTTCAGCGCTCCTCCAATATTTCGTCAGGCCTTGAGCTAGTGCTTCCGCCACCTCCGCCCCTAGCTGTGCGTTAATGAGGGGCAGGTCCAACTGCGCAGACTCCCCCCGAGAACCATTTTTCAATGCGTAACGAGTTAACCGATTAAGAATTCCAAAGTCGCGTCCTTCACGGATGATTTCAATTTGCGCGTGCATTTCGTTAACGAAACCAGAAAACTCTTCCTTTTCTTTCTGTTTTCGTACTCTGTCCTCCCTTTGCCACTTACGCCCAGCTCGGGAGGAATTCAACCACGTCTTGTAGCGGCCTTTTACAAACGCTACTCGACCTTCCCTTTCATTACCATTGCCGCACAAGGCCCGAACATCATTGCGCCGAAGATTCAGCGCTCGCTGGCGAACAGCAATCTCAAAGCCAATTTTGAACCAGGTATCGCAGCTTTCACGAGTGAACGACTCATCATTGGCTCGACGTATGAGTTCGGGCAAATCATCCACTCGGAACGTAACCAGACTAGCCCCCTCGTGTATCAAGAGAAACGCGGCAACTTGGTTATCAGACGAAGTTTCAATTGCATGAGCAATATGCCATCGTAGAAATGGAATCGCTTCTATGGCTGCCCGAATTCGAGTCATCGTACCCTTATCTACAAATCCACTGCCACCTTGGATTTCCTCAATAAGGAGGGCTGCATCCAGGCATATTTGGATTGGTAGTTCCGGGATATCCTTCGATAAAACCAAAAGCCGCTCGAAACAATCAGGCAGCACCTCCAGCACCCATGCCTTCTCAACGTTGGGCTCGGGGTATCTTGAAATTTTAGCGCCGTCGGCCGGACGCCGTACGCTCTTCAGTAGAGCGGAAAGAAGAATCTGTACACCAGGCAAATCTATGTTATCGAGTATTGAATACTTGAGCTCTGATGCCATAAGCCCGGTGCCATACCCCCCTTCGTCGTGCGTCTTGGAAAAGATATCGACCAGTTCTTCAACAGTGAAGTCGACCATATCAATACAAGCCAAAATCTTTGGGATTTCAGCATTGCTCGAGATGGCGCCTGATTTCAAGTCACAAATCAACTCAGCCTTTTGCTCTTTAGTTCCAACGGAACGCAAAACCTCTAAGGCCAATACTTTGACCCAATCTTCTGACGAGACATCCTTATAGAGTTGCATAGCGGGTTCCGCACACTCAGGGAGCTTAGCGACGGCAGCCAGAGTCAATACATATTGTCTTGCCTGAACACCAATCGACGAGTCAAGCAGCGCAGTCGCTACTTGTCCCGGACTAAGCGCGCGCCCAACTCTAAGATACTCGCTACGTGAATTCATCCAATGAAGCCTTGCTCCAGTCTTACTCGCTGTCAAAAACGCGCGAAATGCACTATCAGCCGAGGGCTGGCTCCATGATTCCGCATCACCTTCATGCAAGAAAATGTCAGGACACCACCGAATTACCCAGGCTTGGGCTTGTACATTGATGGACGCCAGCCAACTGAGCAAAGGACGTCGTGCCGGAACTACGGTTACAGTTCCAAATGGACGCCCCGAGAAAAGCCTCTCGATGCGCCGGAATGGAATTCCTTTAAGTAGTTGGCTATTGACCCAGCATGCCGCCAAATATTCGCGAATTGAACGATGATGAAATTTGACCCTATCAAAGCTCGCCTCGTCGAAAATGGCCGTATTCAGAAGCAAGTCAACGTCACCTGGTTGCCAATGGTTCAGCACCGAGAAAGCGTCTACGACACCAGGCCCCGCAGGACCACCTTTCCGTATTGAAATGAATGCAACGCCGCAAAATTCCGCCGCGGCTGCCAGCTCCTGTGCACCAGCGAGCAACTCCACCTCCGATAACGCCTTCCCTGCCTGCAGATAGTTTTCATTGACCTCTCGTAAGCGGGCGCTAATGTTCGCTTCAATCAACTCACGATACGTCCCAAGTTCCCTCTTGGTGTTCCAGAGCTTGACCATCCAGCTCAAGTCCAAGGGACGACTTGCCATGAACGTGTACTCACCTAAGCTAACAGCCTCCCAGAACTTCTCTTCATCCTCCAACTGGTAATGACGGGCACATCTCCGTGCCTCCACTGTTGAGAGCGCGTCAAGTGCAACAACAAATAACACCTCACTAGCAGGCTTGAAATCGGCGTTCTCCGCAGTGGTGTCATCTGGAGGCACTGATGTATTCTCCACAGTCATCGCCTGATTGATTGGCGCCAACAAGGCGTCTTCAACTGCCCTGGGTACGTCTTTAACCGCCCAATCCGTCACGCGTGAGGAGATGGTCAATCTGACCCGGTGAATATTGCCAGCAAGCGAATGCGATACAACCCACAGGGCACGGGTCAAATCTGCATGCCTATGCAATCTGGCCTCATCGACTGCGTCCAGAAAGAAAAACGCCTCACCACTACCATTCTGCCAATTAACAAATTCGAGATTCTGGCCTTCGAGAGCCATCTGCCAATCGCTTGGGTTCGTAAGCTGGTTAAGGGCTATGAAGAAAGATGGAATTCCCTTTTCAGCGAGTCGCGCTGCTTCAAGCTTGAATTCGGTGGTCTTTCCGATTCCAGCCTCTCCCAGGACCACTGAAACACGCTTCTTGTGAAGGTCGGACCAACTGAGCCGACTGCTTCTATCGCCGATGAACTCATCCCAGTTTGTCTCCTCACGGTCAATCTCTTTGAATTCCCCGAAAGTTCTTTTTAGTTGAATGTGCATGCTTGAATGTATCCACTATTCCCATGATGATTGACGCCCAATCTGCCGATTTTTCTGCGGTCAGAATATGAGAGTGGTTGAGGACAAAGCCTCCGAAACAGCGAAGATGATGCTATCACTATTACCAGTGCGGAGCTGATGAAGGCGAGGCGCACATCTAGCACAGCGTCTTTCACAATCACTCGATTCTTGTTGCCTCCAACCAATTTGGCCGCTCCCATATCCACCGTGTATATTGCCCAGTAGAACGTACGGTTGTACAAGTCCGGCGCCGCGGTTCTCCTTGGAGAACACATGGCATGGGTGGCCAATAACAAGTGCAGGTTCGCCGGCGGTTTCAACTAGGCGGCCCCCTTCGACGATGATGGGGACCACCAATCAGAAGCGACCAGCCATCAGTGCGCCAGGTCACGGATGTTCGGCAACGGGTCTGCTTTTGTTAGCTCTATTGAGCGAAGATACCTTGAGTCACCTATCCCCAATGCATAGAGTTCGTTGATTCATACTTCATGCTCTGAGACGCAGCATATACTCTGATGCAACAACTACATGAGACTCGCCGCGCGCAACGCCGCCAAGTCAGATGGCCTTCCTATCCCACTGATAGGACACGGTGATGTGGTAGCTGCCGCCGGCGTGGACGAGGTGCTAACCACCAGCACGCCGCGGATACTGGACTCTGGGGGGTAGTTCTGAGATGTCCAGCGCGCTGGCGAAGGCAGAGGCGCGGAACGAAAGTCTGACGGGCGAGGCTGGCTCCATACCGTAGCACTACAGGTGACAGCTGAGTGAAGGCTCATCCTTGGCAACGCCAGGGAGGGCTGGGCTCAGCCTCACCACCCGTAGGTTTTAATAGAAAAGACGATTATTGGTTTTATGGCTGAGCCTTTTGGCATTGTGTTTATTCGCGAAAAGGCGCATCTGTACAGATAGAACCACGGCTGCAATACGCGCATTTTTGTAGTCAGCTGTTCTGCTGGTCACTCATGTCCTGGTCCTGATTCAATGTCGGCGGTTTCACTGATGTTGAATATTCCAACATCAGTGAAACCGCCTGTGACGAGACAAGACAGTCGGCACAGCTATCCGCGCTCGGCAGGCACAAACAAGTCCTGTCCGGCCCTTGCTCCCAGAACCGCTAAACGCCCCAGCTCGGCGACTCGAATCAGCACTCCGCGAACGGCTCCACTCGGCAGCTGTTGAGCGCCAACCAATTCAACCCCCGAAAGAAGTCTCAGTAGTGCAGAAGACTTGGTTCCCATGCCACGGGCCAAGTCGGCAAGTGGAATGTAGGATTGCCTAAATGCCAGCAACTGATGCGGCAGCACGACTCGACAGTTCTGACCGCGACGTTGAATCGATTCGGATGCAAGAAGGCCTTCGTCCATCCAGTGCGAAATTGACTCCCATTTCCAGCCTGTCGCTTTAGCCAACTCCTGAATCGACATACCAGCCTCAAGCAATGGGGTGCCGAAGTAACGCGACACATCGGCACGCAAGAAAGGCAGCTCGCCCAAAGCTCTAGCACGTGACACAGGTTTCACATTGCCTTCTGAGATAGCTCTCATCAGTGACTCAATAGCCTGCTTTTCACCCATACGACGGCTAGTCAGCTCTGCCCATGTGAGCGTTACGTCGTCATCGACAGCGCTAGGTTCTGCCGACTGAACCACACGTTCATAGAGGTCCAGAAGAGATTTCTGCTCGACCGCCCCACCTTTCAGGAGGTCTTCGCGCCATCGAGCATCAGACTCTATAACGCCGGCGGCTTTCATGCGCTCAAGAACGCTAGGCGAAATCCGCGCCAACTCGCAGGCAGCGGTATCTGAAATCCATTCAGCACGTCTCCGTTTGATACGCTCAACTTCGGTGTATGGAATTTCGTACACCTGGCCACGCGTGCCTGTGCGCCGTGCGCGGTGCTCACATTCGCCCGCTTGAATCGAGTCGTGCAGTCTTGAGACGCTCACACCTATGGTTTTTGCTACATCCGGTGCCCGCATATATCCCGTAGCATCCTCGGCCATAGTCTTGGCCGAATCCAGTCCCAATACGCAATCGGATTTTTCAGCGGCGACGTCGATGACAATTTGAAGTAGCGGTTCGAGAGTGGTGCCCTGGCAGAGCTTACGCAGGCTGATGTACCAATCACCCAGCAACGTATTTAGCGTTCGGGCATCGGTGCGGCCCGCTGCTATGCGTAGTTCAACATGTTCCCGAAAACCCTTCGGCCAGTCCGACAGCAAAGCTTCGAGCGGAGCAAGAAATTCGACCGCTTCAGCGACAGATTTTGGCAAAGCTACCCGACGCAATAATCCACGCTGCTTCGGGTCGGAATACAGACAAAGAGTCCGAATGACCTTCACCAGAACATCAATTTTCACGCCCTTCAATATTGGTTTCATGGCGCCAGAATGGTGGCCATCACTAGCAATCAGCGTGGACAGCCATTGCTGCACCTGGCTCGCCGGAACGCGAGGCAGCATGCTCAGGTCATGGCCACATGAGCACAACCCAATGTAAAGCCGCTCCCCAGACAGATGCTTCCCACAGGCATCGCATTGGTCGACCAGTTGTATGCGATGCTGCGGACACGCTGTGACATAAGCGTGTTCCCAGTGATGTCGTAGGTGAGCTGATTCAGCCAGACAAGCAGGGCAGACCGCATCCGAGTGCGCCCGATGTAGTCGCCCCCAGTGGTGGCATTGCTCTTCTTTCTGGCGGGCAAAATCCACCCATGTCCGCTCCAGACCAAGATTGCGGGCGACATCATCGGTACGCATCAGCAATGCGCGCCGATTTCGCTCGACGCCCGCCGTGATTGTCAAATGACGCCATCCGAAAAGCGCATTATCTGCCGTGAGTCGGCGGTAGTACCCGATTCCAGATTCGTCGTCTTTGGGTGCATAGGTAACGATGAGGCTCATTGCTTATCTCCTGACTTTTTACGAACTGGTACGGATGCCGCGTTACTGGTCAATACATGCACATATGCTTGTTTCATGGCAGCTGGTGGTACATCAGTATCGTCAGAGCCAGAAGTTAGGAAGGCCAATTGATGCGGTGACCCCGCATGATTCACCTCCTCACATGCCATCTGGCAGTCAAGGTATGTGATGGGACGTGGAGCTTCAGTTTTCACCACGCTGGCCAGCTCACTCATGAAATCAGCAAGGACTCCAATCAGACCACCAGTAAGCAAGTAGCTTTGTTGCACTAACACGCGCGGACTTACTTGAATGGGATAGCCCGCAGTAGTAAACAATCGAGAATAGTTCATTACACATGCCGCATATGCCGACATCTGCTTAACATCTGCTGCGTCGTACGGTAGGAATAACCGCGGGGGACTGGCGCGGCCACGCAACTGTTCGTTCGCTAAAAAAATCCGTTCAAGTCGTGGAATGCCGAAGAGGATGAGCGTCATCTCGAGTTTGTCAGATAGAGTCTTCAGCCAATCACTGGCTGCGCGCGGTGGGACGCGCGACCCTTCATCAACAAGGTGAGATATCTCGTCAAAAATCACGACTCGAGTACGGGCTAGCCGAAGCTGCGTCAGCATCAAATCGAACATCGCGGCCGCCGTCGTTCGGGGAGATACTTGGATGCCTAATGCTTCTAGCACACTCTTGGGCAGCATCTTGGCTGTTGCAGCCTGAGGGACCACTACAATCAATACAGGCACATGACGTCGACCGTCAGTTCGGGCTTCAGGATAGTTGCGCGACAGTGTCGTAATAAGTGAAGACTTGCCGACACGACTCGGACCAGGTATCCGAACGATTTTTGGTGCAAAGCCCTTAAGAGCATCATCGATGCGTTGCTGGAGCCTGGAGAGGTGCTCCATATACATGGGATGCGGGAGCTCGCAGGTCTGAATATCTCGGCGCAATTGTTCAGCGGGTGTCACAGCAGTTTTTCTCCGGTCTTTCGATTTACAATGGTCATTGATGGCGCTTCGTCATAAGAAACGGCGGTGAGCTGAGGGTCCTCAGCGGATAGCGATGTGTTAGTTGAAGGCGCAGGCCCAAACGGTGCATCCGACGACAGTGGCCGTTCGATTGCACGTTCGCTGGCTGCATGCACCTTGGCACGACGTACGGTTTCCTTGTTTTCCTCGCGCTTGCTGCGAGATTTGGATTTCTTGGCGTTGCTACTTCTAGTGACCGCATCGTCCAAGTCGCGCAGAAAATTCATCTTTTCGGATGGGACCGTCGAGTCAGTCTTCCCGGCGTCGAAGCGCGCTTTAGCTTCCGCAAAGGTCCATGCCGGTGTGTCCGGACGGACGTGCTCGTGCGTTAGCGTAACCAGAGGAAGACTATCGTCTTCGAACACGTACGCTTGGCGGAAATCATCGGGGTTGTAGAACACATGGAGTGGCGCGTGGTCACCGTACTTTCCCAAGAGATATGTCATGGCTTCACCTTTGTAACGGAAACCATGTTCAAGGGTGATACCGGTTTTGGCGCTCAACTTACGTTTCCTATGCTCATAGAGCGCCATCATCCATTGCTGGCGAGACGGAGGCATTGTGATGGGATGGCCCATCTCTTCAGTCATGTATTTCAGGCGCTCAAACGGTGTCTTACCTTTGACCGAATCCACCAACAATTCGTCCCAACGTAAACGCTCTAGTTCTGTATGGACCCAGCTCTCGTAAAACCAGCGGACAATCCATTTCTCGAGCTCATCTAGGGTCATCAGCTTATCGCCCAGTGCTACCGGGTCACGTACTCCATCCTGCCCCTCAAAACGTGTACAACCCGGTTGCCGCTGCAATGCCTCCTTAAGCGCCTTGTGGAGGCGCTCGATAAATGGCTTGCCTTGCGCTGCCATTGCTTTGCAGTGCATGACGTCCACCTCCAGTACCTTCAAGCCAAGGATTCGGCCACCTTTTGTCTCTGGGCCATTATCAAAAACGAGAACACTTGGCGTGCCGTATATGTTTATTGCATTTGTAAGACCTAATTCCTTGAATCGGCTCGCTTTAGCAGGTGTGAGATACATCTCTAGGCACGACAAGGAGTCCATTTCACGAGGTGCGCCGATGACGAGATGCCATCCCACTGGATATCCTGTGCATACGTCAACGGCCGAGACCAGATAGACGTTCCTAGCGATACCGTGCGGTGTGATGACCACAAACGGAAGATGCACAGCATCTTGCTCAATGCGAGCAAAAGGAAATGGGGCCCTGATTCGTCTTTTAGCGAATGATTTGCCGGCGACCCGCATTAACGGGTCCATGCGGTCGTACTCTGCATCAGCGGTCAGACCATAAATTCTGCTCGTTACAAATTTTCGGCTGATAGTGTGCTTCGCAACATGTAAGCCCCGAGAGCGGGCCTCACGGTTGATGTAATCAGTCAGGTCACGAGCCGTCCACCTCGACTCTGTAACCAGATAGAAATCCTGAATGGCCCCATCGACAAATTCACAGAGTTCGGATGAATACCTATTCATCCTGTTGCCTTTATTCTTATCGCCTTTGAGAACCGGCAGACCAGAACTCTGTTTGTTTTTTGCACGGAATAGAGTGGCGCGCGAGGGAAACGCTAATTTCAACGGGTCATCTGCGTGTTCCTCTAAGTAGGCTTCGCGAGCAAAAGGTATTGCCGCGTCGAAAGAGATATGCTGTTTCGCCTGGATTGCCACGATGCGACGCAGACTCTCATATAAGAAGCGAACCCTGGCGTGTAATGCCGGATTATCGTACTGAGCACATACGCTGACAGCCGGCATTCCCTTGCGACGCAGTACCAAACTTCCGTTAGAAATACCAGCCCGAATGGTGGCCTCGTCGACATAACGGGATTCGCGCTTCTGTGCATCGAAAACGTTAATAGTCCCGGCGTGAATGCGGCTATCAAGCACTTCGAAATAAGCATCGGGCTTGCCAGCAACCAGCAGCTTGTCGCCCGGACGTAGGTCGGACATCATTGCTGCAATCCCTCAATAAGGAATAGGTGACCGAGGTCACCGTAAGCTGCCGATAGCTCAAGACTCGAGCAAATACGGAAATGCGCCACATCTGCTTGTAAAGCACCGACAGCTAGCAAAAGTGGAATCCATGCTGTCGGAATCTGAAGTTCCTCGCACAACGTACGCTGTAATACCGGTCCGGATTCGCAGTAGCGCTCCACGCGGTCGATGAGGTCGGGCCGAAGAAAGTCACGGGCCCGCGGTATTGCTGCTTTAAGCAATTGTGCATTAACAAGGATGGGATGACGCTCGTCAGCCGGAATGACTATCGTGTGAAGCGGAAAGCAATAAGCTTCCATGATTTCACGTGCGCGCTCGATTTTCTTCCAGTAGTCAGCGTTCCCCTCGTAACCTTGCAGTTTGACTTCATACGCTTGCTGCAGCCCGTCAATTTGAACCGTGGAAAAGTCCGGCGTGTACTCCGCGGCGCCGGTACGGCTGCCACGCATTTTGCGTGCCTCTGAGACTTCTTCGCGGGTGAACAGCAGTCGTTCGCCAATCAGGTCAACAGTGAACGGTTGCGGCTTAAAAGACCTAACGCGGGGGTCAACGCTCAAGATGTGCGCGACCAAGCGTTCCGCTTCGGATTCCACATTGATGTGGCCACCAGCTTTTTCTGTAAAAGTGCCGATACGAGCTTTGCCATACGTGGGTGCAATCGTGCGGACGCCCGGGTTCGTGGCATGGCGGCGGCTGCGCAGGCCATAGGAAGGTGCGCTTTTCATGTCGCGGCTCCGATGGGCTGCAAGAGGGCAGGGGTCTCATTGGTTGCAATAAGTGCAACGGCTTGGTATCGAATCCGCCTAGGGATGGGTGTGGTTCTGGCTGGCAATTTTTCCTCGCAAAAATGTCTTGCAAAGGAGGTGTAGCTCTCGCAAAAGCCAACCAGTCGTATACGACCGAAAATACTCGTGAGAAAATACCCGGCGGGCAGGGACAAGGGCTGAGTGGCGGCCGTGGGGGAAAGATGAACAGAGAACCAGGCTCGGGTGGTCTGCGGCCTCAATCTTATGAGGCTTGGGAACAGACTGCGAAAGAGCTGATAGAAATAGAGATGATGAGACGCGGCATCCGATACAAGCAGCTGTCCCGTTTGCTGGAAGTGCAGGGAATCTACGAGACGCCTGACCAGATAAACCGTAAGGTCAACCGCAAGCGCTTCAGCGCGGCGTTTTTGATTGCCTGCTTGCGCGCCATGGGAGTAGACACGCTCCTCCTTAAATAGGGACAGAGTGCCGTGGTGCCATTGCGCTATGGTCCGTTCCGTCCAGTTCGACTCTTGCCAGACCTCTTCCATGCCAGCCTCCCGCTTTCGTACCCTCTCATAAATAGGGGATACAACCGTCCAAGCGGTAAATAAGACTGGTAGGCTATTTTCGATGCTGGCATTGCACCAGCGCAGGTTTACAAGCTAGGCAATGGCGCGGGGATTTTCAAGCCTGATGATGTCGATTTACGATTTACTCCGATGAAAGGGGGTGGCCGAAACACATGCATTCAATAGACGATGTCTTTCGAATCAGCATCGGCACCTTGACGAGCTTATTGCATATGGTGTGGTTGTTTCAATTCGCTGGAAGCACCGTAAAAACAGCTGGTTTTGCCTACGCAGAGAGAATCTGTGAGGCAGTTTAAAGGTCCACGCCCAACCAAAAGAGCATAAAAGCAACATGAAGTAATGTCGCCGGCGCCGAGCAATTAGCATCGGCTTGGCGTACAAAATATACAAATTAAGATAACTACCGTATGGCAATTAAGAAAAGCGAACTTTATAGCTCACTCTGGAAGAGCTGCGACGAACTGCGTGGCGGCATGGATTCCTCGCAGTACAAGGACTACGTCCTGGTCCTGTTGTTCATCAAGTACGTCTCGGACAAGTACGCCGGCAAGGCGCGTTCTCTGATTGAAATTCCCGAAGGCGGTAGCTTCCAGGACATGGTTGCGCTAAAGGGCCAAAAAGACATTGGCGAGAAGATGAACCTCATCATCGCCAAGCTGGCCGAGGCCAACGACCTGCGTGGCGTCATTGACGTTGCCGATTTCAACGACGAAGACAAACTCGGTCGCGGCAAAGACATGGTCGACCGCCTGTCAAACCTCATCGGCATCTTCCAGAACCCGGCTCTCGACTTCAGTAAGAACCGCGCGGAAGGCGATGACCTCATGGGCGACGCCTATGAGTACCTGATGCGCTTTTTTGCCACCGAATCAGGCAAGAGCAAAGGCCAGTTCCTGACGCCGTCGGAGGTGTCGCGCATTCTGGCTAAGCTGGTTGGCATTTCCAGTGCCGAAAGCGCTGATAAAACGCTGTACGACCCGACCTGCGGCTCCGGCTCCCTTCTGTTGAAAGCTGCTGATGAAGCCCCGAACGGCATCAGCATCTATGGCCAGGAAATGGACAACGCGACAGCAGCCTTGGCCAAGATGAACATGATTCTGCACGACAACGCCACGGCGGAAATCTGGCAGGACAACACCCTGGTGCGCCCGCACTTCAAGCAGAAGGACGGCAGCCTCAAGACCTTCGACTTCATCGTCGCCAATCCACCCTTCTCTAGCAAAAACTGGAGCAATGGATTCAGTCCAGCGCAGGATGAGTACGGTCGCTTCGAAGATGGTGTTCCACCACCGAAGAACGGTGACTTCGCCTTCCTACAGCACATCATCCGTTCTCTGAAGAGCACTGGCCGCGCTGCGGTCATCCTTCCGCATGGCGTGCTTTTCCGAGGCAATGCTGAGGCAGTCATCCGCAAAAACTTGATTCGCAAGGGCTACATCAAGGGCATTATCGGGCTGCCTGCGAACCTCTTCTACGGCACCGGCATTCCCGCATGTATCGTTGTCGTCGACAAGAACAATGCCGTGTCGCGTTCCGGCATCTTCATGATGGACGCCTCCAAAGGCTTCCGTAAAGATGGCAACAAAAATCGTCTGCGAGCTCAGGATATCCACAAAATCGTGGACTCCTTCAATCGCCAGTTCGAGCTGCCGAAGTACTCGCGCCTGGTACCGATGGCCGAAATCGAAGCCAATGATTTCAACCTGAATATCCCACGTTACATCGACAGCAGCGACGCGGAAGACCTGCAGGATATCGAGGCTCACCTGCTCGGTGGCATCCCGAACCGCGATATCGACGCTCTGGAGCGCTACTGGCAGGTGCTGCCGGAAGTCCGCAACGCCCTGTTCAAACCGTCGGTCCGTGCTAGTTATAGTGACCTGCAAGTCGAAGCCGACAAGGTCAAGTCGACGATTTTCGAGCACTCGGAATTCAAGACCTTTGTGGCCGAAGTGAACAAGCAGTTCGTAGCTTGGAAGACCGAGTCCCTGCCGAAGATGAAGTGCATCAGTGCCGAGACTCACCCGAAACAACTAATCGGAGACCTATCCGAATCGCTCCTTTCCGCTTTCGAGAAAGCTCCGTTGCTCGACCCGTACGACGTATACCAGCGGCTCATGGACTATTGGGACGAGGCCATGCAGGACGACGCGTACATGCTCGTCAGCGATGGCTGGGTGTCGATGGTTGACGAGCGCCCGAACGTAGACCTGATTCCTTCTGAGTTGATTGTGAATCGGTTCTTCAAGACCGAACAAGCCGCACTGGAGAAGTTGGAGACTGAGCGGGATGCCATCGCATCCGACGTTGAGACCTTTGTCGAAGAGAATTCGGGCGACGGTAGTCTGCTGGACGAAGCACGCACGGATGCTGGCAAGCTCACGGCTAAGAGCGTCAAGGCCCGCATCAAGGACATCAAGCAAAGCGTTGATGACCGCGAAGAACTCGAGCTACTTGAGAAGCTTCTGGTCCTGATGGACAAGGAGTCGGCAGCCGACAAAAAGTTGAAGGACGCCAAGAAAGCCCTGGACAAGAAGGTCGCCGACAAGTACCCGCATCTGTCAGAAGACGATGTCAAAACGCTGGTCGTTGAAGACAAGTGGTTGGCCCGCTTGGATGGAGACGTTCATGCGGAGCTGGAGAAGGTATCCATGGCGCTCACCAGCCGAGTGCAAGAGCTCGCGGAGCGCTATGCGCACACCGCTCCGGCTTTGACAAGCGATGTGAGCGACCTTGAAAGCAAAGTAGCGGCTCACCTGAAGAAAATGGGATTCGCATGGAACTAAAATCTGCCCCGACGAGTGCTCAAAGCCTCCCTAAAGGTTGGGATATCAAGACCATTGGCGCCGTTTGTCCGCTTCAACGTGGATTTGACCTGCCAAATTCGAAAATTGAGAGCGGAACCGTTCCCATTGTTTATTCGAATGGCATCCTTAAAACCCACGCCAAATCTATGGCTCGCGGCCCGGGGGTTGTGACTGGGCGCTCAGGAACCATTGGAAACGTTCACTACGTTGAGGGCGATTATTGGCCACACAATACAGCACTTTGGGTTACAAATTTCAAAGGCAATCACCCAAAATTCATTTATTACCTCTTATCCTGCATTGGGTTGGAAAAATTTAGCTCAGGGTCTGGAGTCCCAACCCTGAATCGAAACGATGTACATCAGTACAAAGTTAAAATTCCTGAGTCAGCGCTCGAGCAGTCTGCTATCGCCAGCGCACTCTCCGACGTCGACGACCTCCTCGCCAAGCTCGACCAGCTCATCGCAAAGAAGTCTGACATCAAAAAAGGGGCGATGCAGGAGCTGCTGACGGGGAAGCGGAGGTTGCCTGGTTTTAGTCAGGAATGGCACTCACGCACTCTCTATGAGCTTGCCGAGAAAAGGAAGGAGTTTTTCGATGATGGCGACTGGATTGAAGCCAGGTATCTAACTGAAAGTGGGGTTCGTCTTATTCAGACGGGCAATATTGGAGAGGGTTTCTTCATAGAGAAGGAAGGGAAAAAGTACATTTCCGAAGACACCTTCAACTCTCTCCGCTGCAAAGAGCTAATGGAGGGAGATATCCTGATTTGCCGCCTTGCCGAACCAGCGGGGAGAGCTTGTTTGTTTCCGAAGATTGGCGATACAAGGGCGATTACCGCAGTGGATGTCACAATTTACCGCCCCCAATCCTCTATGGCGAACAGACGATTTCTTGTTCATGTATTTAACACACCAGATTGGTACGAAGTTATAAGTGAGCGATGCGGAGGCTCAACTAGAAGCAGAATCTCAAGGAGTGAACTTGGGAAAATTTCAATTTCCTTGCCTTCCGTCGACGAGCAATCGGCAATCGCTGCTGTCCTAGACGACATGGATAAAGAAATTTTGGCCCTTAAGTCTAAACGAGAAAAAATATCCATCATCAAAAATGGAATGACGCAACAACTACTGACCGGGAAAATTCGCTTGGTCTAAGTCCTGAAGAAGGGAGTAACCAGCATGAGTGCTGTTGGACAAAAAGAAAAAACCACTCAAGAGCGCGTTGTTCAGCTGTTCCAAGAGCAGCTCGGGTACGAGTACCTTGGGAACTGGAAGTCTCGGCCGGCTAATAGCAATATCGAGCACGAGTACCTCAATGCGTTCCTCAAGAAGCAGGGGTACTCCGACACCCTCATCGCCAAGGCCCTCTACGAGCTCGAGAAAGTGGCCAAGGACCAGACCAAGAGCCTGTACGACCTCAACAAGGAAACGTACAAGCTCTTGCGGTATGGCGTAAAAGTGAAGCCCGACGCTGGTGAAACCAACGTCACGGTTCGGCTGGTAGACTGGGCGAACCCGGAAAACAACCACTTCGCCATCGCCGAGGAAGTGACAGTCGAAGGCACTAATACCAAGCGCCCCGACGTAGTTTTGTATGTTAACGGCCTAGCGCTCGGCGTGCTGGAGCTGAAACGCTCTACCGTGACCTTGTCGGAAGGTATCAGGCAGAACCTCGACAACCAAAAAGAAATTTTCATCAAGCCATTCTTCTCGACGGTCCAGTATGTCATGGCCGGCAATGACACCGAAGGCTTGAAGTACGGTACGGTCGAAACGCCGGAAAAGTACTACCTCACCTGGAAGGAAGACAGCGAAGTCGAAAACCTGCTCGACCGCTCACTGCTGCAGATTTGCGAGAAGGTACGTTTCCTGGAACTCATCCACGACTTCGTCATTTTCGACGCGGGTGTGAAGAAGCTGTGCCGCCCCAACCAATACTTCGGCGTAAAGGCTGCCCAGAAGCGCATCCTCGCTCGTGAGGGCGGCATCATTTGGCACACCCAGGGCAGCGGCAAATCCCTGACGATGGTCTGGCTTTCCAAGTGGATTCGCGAGAACGTCCCCGACGCGCGAGTACTTATCATCACCGACCGGACCGAGCTTGACGAGCAAATCCACACCACCTACATCGGTGTTGATGAGGAGATTCACCGCACCACTAGTGGTGCCGACCTCATCGAGAAGCTCAACGCCAACAATCCATGGCTGATTTGTTCCCTCATCCACAAGTTCGTGGGCCAAGAAGAGGGCCAGGTCGGCGAATACATGGAAGAAATCAAGAAGGCCTTGCCAAAAGACTTCTCGGCCAAGGGCGACCTCTACGTATTCGTCGATGAATGCCATCGCACACAGTCTGGCGCACTCCATCAAGGCATGAAGCAACTGCTACCGAACAGCACCATCATCGGTTTCACCGGCACGCCGTTGATGAAAGCCGACAAGAAGAAGAGCATTGAGGTCTTCGGTAGCTTCATTCACACCTACAAATTTGACGAGGCCGTCGCTGATGGCGTGGTCTTGGACCTGCGATACGAAGCCCGTGACGTTGACCAGTACGTCAAAGCCCCGAAGAAAATCGACCAGTGGTTCAAAGCAAGGACCAAAGGTCTGACGGACTTGGCTCTGGCTCAGTTGAAAGCGCGCTGGGGCACCATGCAGAAAGTCTTGAGCTCGAAGTCCCGCCTTGAGACCATCGTGTCGGACATCCTGCTTGACTTCGAAACACGTGACCGCCTTCAAAACGGTCGTGGCAATGCCATTCTCGTGGCCGGCAGCATTTATGAAGCCTGCAAGTATTACGAGTTGTTCCTGGACGCAGACTTCACCAGATGCGCCATCGTCACCTCGTACGTGCCGTCAACCGCGTCCATTAAGGGCGAAGAAACTGGCGAGGGCCAGACCGAGAAGCTTGAGCAGTACGCGATTTACAACAAGATGCTCAATGGGATGACCGTTGAGGCCTTCGAGACGGCTGTCAAGAAGCGATTTATCGAAGAGCCGGGACAGATGCGCTTGCTCATCGTCGTCGATAAGCTATTGACTGGCTTCGATGCGCCGTCTGCGACCTACTTGTACATCGACAAGCAGATGCGTGACCACGGCCTGTTCCAAGCTATCTGCCGTGTGAACCGGCTCGACGGGGACGACAAGGAGTACGGGTACATCATCGACTACAAGGACCTGTTCAAGAGCCTCGAAACTTCTATTCGTGATTACACCTCTGGCCCGCTAGAGGGCTACGACAAGAACGATGTCGAAGGTCTTCTTTCCGACCGACTGGAAAAGGCATCCGAACACCTCGAGGACGTACGGGAGGCTATCAAAGCCCTGTGCGAACCGGTGGCTGCGCCCAAGGCTACGGCTGACTACCTTCGTTATTTCTGTGCCGCTGACACCGCAGACAAGGAACAACTGAAGGCGAACGAGCCAAAGCGGCTGACGCTCTATAAGCTGACGGCCAGCCTGCTCCGTGCATACGCGGCTATTGCCAATGAACTGGAGGAAGCCGGCTATACGCCCGAGGAAAGCAAAGCCATTGCCGCTGAAGTCGATTACTTCGAGAAGGTACGCACCGAGGTGAAGCTCGCCAGTGGCGACTACATCGACCTCAAGATGTATGAACCGGCAATGCGTCACCTCATTGACACCTACATCGGCGCCCATGAAAGCGAGAAGCTTTCGGCCTTCGATGACTTGAGCCTGATTCAGTTGATTGTGGAACGAGGCCCTGACGCCGTCAAAGCCCTCCCTGAAGGCCTGTCGAAAGATAAGGGTGCAACCGCCGAAGCCATCGAGAACAACCTGCGCAAGGTAATCATCGATGAACGCCCTATTAACCCGAAGTACTACGACGAGATGTCGGACCTACTGGACAGCCTCATCAAGGAACGCCACGACAAGGCTCTTGAGTACGAGGAGTACCTGAAGAAGATTGTTGAATTGACCAAGAAGGTCGTTCAACCGCAGGCCGGTGGTAGCTACCCCGCTAGCATGAACACGGCTAGCCTCCGAGCGCTGTATGACAACCTGGGCAAGAACGCGGACTTGGCCTCTGACGTGGATAAAGCGGTACGTAACGCCAAGAAAGATGACTGGCGTGGCAATCGTCGTAAAGGCATGGAAGTCTTCAATGCAATCGCGGATGTTCTGGGCGACGAAGAGCAGGCCGAGCAAATTTTCGAACTGGTCAAGAACCAGGCGGAGTATTGATGCATACAGCGAAGATTGCTGGAATTTCGGTCGAGGTTGACCGTAAGAACATCAAAAATCTCCATCTATCTG
>CEPQ01021221.1_pt1 | contig 30289 bp, 26 predicted proteins | sample 530411 | NCBI WGS metagenome assembly CEPQ01 (sample SAMEA2620039, study PRJEB7988) | marine metagenome | isolation source: saline water (ENVO:00002010), including
AGGCTTTCCATCATGGCGAACACCGACTCGTACAGCGCCACGTCGATTTCCTGACCCTGGCCGCTACGGTTGCGCTCCTGCAGGGCGAGTAATACACCGATCACGCCATACAACGAGGACAGCGAATCGCCGATGCTGACGCCAACCCGCACCGGCGGCTGGCCCGGATAGCCGGAGAGGTGGCGCAGGCCACCCATGGCTTCGCCGATCACGCCGAAGCCCGGCAGGTCGCGATAGGGACCGGTCTGGCCGTAGCCGGAAATGCGCAGCATGATCAGCCGAGGGTTCAGCTTCGACAGCTCATCCCAGCCCAGGCCCCATTCTTCCAGCGTGCCGGGGCGGAAGTTCTCCACCAGGATGTCGGCTTCGTCCACCAGCTGGCGGACGATTGCCTGGCCTTCCGCGGCCTTGAGATCCAGCGTCACCGAGCGCTTGTTGCGCGACTGCACATGCCACCAGAGCGAGGTGCCGTCCTTGAGCTTGCGCCACTTGCGCAACGGGTCGCCGACCTTGGGCGGCTCGATCTTGATCACATCGGCGCCGAATTCGCCGAGCAGCTTGCTGGCGAAAGGGCCGGCGATTAGTTGGCCCATCTCGATCACCTTGAGGCCCTGCAGCGGCAGGTTCTTGTCTGTCTGTTCGCTCATCACGACACCTGTGCCGGTTGGTTCATGGTGCCGAGCATGACCGACGCATCGGCAGCGGACAATTGGCCGTTTGCCAAGTTAGGTTTCGCGCTTCACGAAGGCTAAGACGAAAGGAGCTTTGAAAAACTCGGGCTGAGCGGCGCATGCTTCGTCTACCGCGAATACGGGAATCCAATATGCGCCGCATCGATTTCGTCACCCTTCGGCTGTTCGTCGCCATCGCCGAGACCCGCAGCCTGACCCGCGCTGCCGAGCGCGAGCATCTGGCGCTGGCGGCGGTGAGCAAGCGCGTCAGCGATCTGGAAGGGCAGCTCGGCGTCAGCCTGCTCTATCGCCAGCCCAAGGGCGTTGAGCTGACGCCGGCCGGCCACGCGCTGCTGCACCACGCGCGCAACCTGCTGGACAACCTGCAGCAGCTGGACGCTGACCTCAGCGAGTTCAGCCAGGGCGTGAAGGGCCATGTGCGCATCCACGCCAATACCTCGGCGGTGATCGAATTCCTGCCCGAGGACCTGAGTACTTTCACCCGCCAGCACCCGGAGGTGAAGATCGACCTGGAGGAGCGCGTCAGCAGCGACACCCTGCGTGCGCTGCGCGAAGGGCTGACCGATATCGGCATCTTCGCCGGGCATATGCCGGCCGAGGACCTGCAGGTGTTTCCCTATCGCGAGGACCGGCTGGTGCTGGTCACGCCGCGCGAGCATGCGTTGGCTGAACGTGCACAAATTGCCCTGCGTGATGCCGCTGGCTTCGACTTCATTGGCCTGCAACAGGACGCCTCGCTGCACGCGCTGCTGCAGCAATCGGCGCAACAGATGGGTACGCCGCTGCGTCTGCGCATTCAGGTGCGCAGCTTCGAGGCGATCTGTCGAATGATTCACACCGGCATGGGCATCGGTGTGCTGCCCGAGCAGGTGGTGCGCAACTACCTGCCGGCGCTGGACGTGGCCATGGTGCCGTTGACCGATGCGTGGGCGCGGCGCGAGCTGAAGCTCGGCGTGCGCAATCTGGAAAGCCTGTCGGTGACTGCGAGGCAGATGCTTGAGCACCTCACCGCTCGCGAAGGCAATGGCTGAAGGAGCGCGCCGGGCCTAGTGATTGCGCTGCTGCCTTCGCCAAACGCGAAGTCTTGCTTGGCCAAATAGCAATTCAGTCCGCGGGGGCGGCGGGGTAGAGTCGGGCCAGCGATATGGCTCACACAACTACATAACGGAGCTCACCCCCATGGCACGACTCACCCGTGGCATTACCCGTCTGCTCGCCGCTTCGGCGCTGTTTACCGCTCTCGGCGCCCAGGCCGATCCGATCCTGATCAAGTTCTCCCATATCACCGCCGACAGCACGCCGAAGGGCCAGGGCGCGCTGATGTTCAAGAAGCTCGTCGAGGAGCGCCTGCCCGGCCAGGTAGAAGTGCAGGTGTTCGCCAACTCCTCGCTGTATGGCGACGGCAAGGAGATGGAAGCGCTGCTGATGAATGAGGTACAGCTGCTGGCGCCGGCACCGTCGAAGCTCGAGCAGTACACCAAGCAACTGCAGCTGTTCGACCTGATGTTCCTGTTCGACGACATGGCCGCCGCGCAGCGCTTCCAGCAGTCGGACAAGGGCCGCGCCATGCTCAAGTCGATGGAGGACAAGGGCATCACCGGCCTGGCCTACTGGCTCAACGGCATGCGCCACTTCACTGCCAACAAGCCGCTGCGCGAGCCGGCCGACGCCCGCGGACTGAAATTCCGCGTGCAGCCCTCGGACCTGCAGGCCGCCCAGTACACCGCCCTGCGGGCAGTACCGCGCAAGATGGCCTTCGCCGAAATCTATCAAGGGCTGCAGACCGGCGTGGTCAATGCCCAGGACAATCCCTGGTCGAACATCTACAGCCAGAAGTACCACGAGGTGCAGAAGTACATCACCGAGTCCGGTCACGGCATCGGCAACTACCTGCTGATCACCAACACCAGGTTCTGGAGCGGCCTGCCGGCAGAGGTGCGCGGCGAGCTGGAAGCGATCATCGACGAGGTCACCGTGGAGGTGAACCGCCAGGCCGAGGCGCTGAACGAGAAGGCCAAGCAGGGCGTCATCGACTCGGGCAAGAGCGAGATTCTGGTGCTGACCGACGAACAGCGCGCCCGCTGGCGCGACGCGGTGCAGCCGGCCTGGAAGAAGTTCGAAGCCGATATCGGCAAGGACCTGATCGAGGCCGCGCGCGCAGCCAACGCTGCGCCCTGAGGCAAGTCCGCCAATGGTCTGTTAGACCAATGTGCAGTTTCGGCCACGGCGCTGGCTGCACAGAATGGCGGCGTCTATCTGCGTGATCGGACAAGTGTGTATTCCAACCGGATGGTTGAACGAGCGGCCCTTGAGGCCGCTTTTTTTTGCCTGCAAAACGCGTCCGCGGGTGTCGGGGCCGTAGCATTCAGCTACGCGAAAGCTCTGGCAAATGGCGGTAGTGCACACGCCATGCGGTGAGGCGCGGTCTATGCTTGAGCAAAGCCGATACGCCAAGGGTGGCGTGCTTGGCTGGAGTGCACCGTCTGACAGGCGCTGGGTTGGTCATTGGGTTCGCCTGCTGGACAGGGTTCTGCATACCAACAAGACAGACGAGGAACTGCCATGAGCGCTGCGTCCGTATATCCGGTTCGGCCCGAGGTGGCCGCTCAGTCACTGACCAACGAAGCCAGCTACAAGGCCATGTACCAGCAGTCGGTGATCAATCCCGAGGGCTTCTGGCGTGAACAGGCGGCGCGGCTGAACTGGATCCGGCCTTTCACCGAGGTCAAGCGCACCTCCTTCGACGATCACCATGTGGATATCAAATGGTTCGCCGATGGCACGCTCAACGTCTCGGCCAACTGCCTGGATCGGCACCTGGCCGAGCGCGGCGATCAGCTGGCAATCATCTGGGAGGGCGATGATCCTTCCGAACACCGCGAGATCACCTACCGCGAGCTGCACCAGGAAGTCAGCAAGTTCGCCAATGCGCTGCGCGGGCAGGATGTGCACCGCGGCGACGTGGTGACCATCTACATGCCGATGATTCCAGAGGCCGCGGTGGCGATGCTGGCCTGTGCGCGCATCGGCGCTATCCACTCGGTGGTGTTCGGTGGCTTCTCCCCGGAAGCGCTGGCCGGGCGCATCATTGATGGTCAGTCGAAGATCGTGATCACCGCCGACGAAGGCGTTCGCGGCGGCAAACCCGTGCCGCTCAAGGGGAATGTCGACGAGGCGCTGACCAATCCCCAGACCAGCTGTGTGAAGAAGATCATCGTCGTGCGCCGCACGGGTGCGGACATCCGCTGGCACTCGCATCGCGACATCTGCTACGACGACCTGATGCGCGTGGCCGGTGAGGTTTGCGCGCCGAAGGAAATGGGGGCCGAGGAGCCGCTGTTCATCCTTTATACCTCCGGCTCCACGGGCAAGCCGAAGGGCGTTCTGCATACCTGCGGCGGCTATCTGCTCTATGCCGCACTGACTCATGAGCGGGTGTTCGACTACCGCCCCGGGGAGGTCTATTGGTGCACGGCCGATATCGGCTGGATCACCGGGCACAGCTACCTGATCTACGGCCCGCTGGCCAACGGCGCGACGACGCTGATGTACGAAGGCGTGCCGAATCATCCGGACGTTACCCGCATCGCCCGGATCATCGACAAGCACAAGGTGAACATCCTCTACACGGCGCCCACGGCGATCCGCGCCATGATGGCCGAGGGGGCCGCGGCGGTGGAGGGGGCCGACGGCTCCAGCCTGCGCCTGCTCGGCACGGTGGGCGAACCGATCAATCCCGAGGCATGGCACTGGTATTACGAAACGGTCGGCCAATCGCGCTGCCCCATCGTCGATACCTGGTGGCAGACCGAGACTGGCGGCATCCTGATCAGCCCGCTGCCGGGGGCGACCGCGCTCAAGCCAGGCTCCGCCACGCGCCCGCTGTTCGGCGTGGTGCCGGGGTTGGTGGACAACCTCGGCAACCTGCTCGAAGGCCCTGCCGAGGGCAATCTGGTGATCCTCGACTCCTGGCCGGGGCAGATGCGCACCATCTACAAGGACCACGACCGCTTCGTCGACACCTACTTCAAGACCTTCCGCGGCATGTATTTTACCGGCGATGGCGCGCGTCGCGACGAGGATGGCTATTACTGGATCACCGGAAGAGTCGATGACGTGCTCAACGTGTCCGGGCACCGCATGGGCACCGCGGAGATAGAAAGCGCCATGGTCGCCCATGCCAAGGTGGCCGAAGCGGCAGCGGTGGGCGTTCCGCATGCACTGAAGGGCCAGGCGATCTACGTGTATGTGACCTTGGTCAGCGGCGTGCAGCCCACGGACGCGCTGCGCCAGGAGCTGCAGCAGTGGGTGCGCAAGGAGATCGGGCCGATCGCCGTGCCGGATGTGATTCAGTGGGCACCTGGGCTGCCGAAGACGCGTTCCGGCAAGATCATGCGCCGGCTGCTGCGCAAGATCGCCACGGACGATTATGACGCGCTGGGCGATACCTCGACCCTGGCCGATCCTGGTGTGGTCGATCAGCTGATCGAGGCTCATGAGGTGGTGAAGAAGCGCTGAAGGCAAGGGAGACCGGAGCGTAGTCACGCAGCCGGTCGCCTCTACCCATGAGCCTGTGCCCGGCGGCAATGCCACGACTCGCCGGGCTCGATGTTTCCCGCTTGTATGGCCGCGGGGATCAGACGCCGGCGGGCGGGCTTTTCAGGCTGTCATTGCCGGTTACGGTGGTGCCGTTGGTGGCTGCCTCGGCATTGGCTTGCAGTTGCTGACTATCTTTTTCCGAGCGTTCGAACGGCATGTGGTGCGAGCGGCCTTCGGCCATGCCGGCCTGTTCGTTGATTTCATTGAACACGCGCTTGGCCTCGCAGTGCCCGGTTACGCCACGGGACAGCGCCAGGCCGCCGATACCCAGCTGCAGCAGTCCGCCCAAACCGCCGCGGCTGAGGCCCTTGGCAAGGAAATACAGCCCGCCGGCCAGGGACATGGCGCGCTCCCAGCCGTGGACGTTCTGATTCTGGTGGTTCGAGGACTTGTTGTTCATGGGTGGCTCCGACGAGGACATTCTCAATGAATGACTCTCGCCAGCGCAGGCTGTTCGGTGCCGCAGGTCGGCATCTGGCGACAACGCGGTGTAATGGCTGTTGTGGGAAGCCAAACGGATGCAGGTGGAGCGAGCCAGGGCGCGCCAATGCGTTGGAGCGTACTGACCGCGAATCGTGAAGAATGCGACGGACGAGCTTCGCGGCCAACACCTGCGCGGGGCAGCCGTGCTTCACGGTCGGCCCCGAGGATGAATGTCTCGCGCAATCCGAAGAGCCGCGCGCGTGCGTGCTAACCGGCCATGCCGAATCCCTTGAGCACGAAGGCGTACTCCAGCGCCACGTCCTTGAGCGCCTGGTAGCGACCGCTCATGCCACCGTGCCCGGCGCCAAATTCGGTCTTGAGCAGCAGCAGGTTGTCGTCGGTGCGGGTGGCGCGCAGCTTGGCGACCCACTTGGCGGCTTCCCAGTACTGCACGCGGCTGTCGTTGTAGCCGGCCACCGCGAGCAGCGAGGGGTAGGCCTGGGCGCGGATATTTTCGTAGGGCGCGTAGGCCTTGATCCGCTCATGCACCTCCGGTTGATTCGGATCGCCCCACTCGTCGTATTCGGTCACGGTCAGCGGCAGGTCGGCGTTGAGCATGGTATTGAGCACGTCGACGAAAGGCACCTCGGCGACGGCCGCACCGAACAGCTCAGGGCGCATGTTCAGCACTGCCCCGATCAGCAGGCCACCGGCGCTGCCGCCGCTGATGGCCAAGCGCTCTGAGGTGGTGTAGCCATCGGCCAGCAGCTGCTCGGCGCTGGCGATGAAGTCGCTGAAGGTGTTCGGTTTGTGCTCCAGCTTGCCGGCACGGTACCAGGCCTCGCCGAGATCGCCGCCGCCGCGCACATGGGCGATTGCGAAGACGAAACCGCGGTCGAGCAGCGACAGGCGCGCATGGGAGAACCACGGATCGAGGCTGTGCCCATAGGCGCCGTAACCGTAGAGATAGAGCGGAGCCGGCTTGCCGAAGCTGTCACGCTGGCCGACCAGGCTGATGGGGATCTGCGTGCCGTCCTGGGCGGTCGCCCAGATGCGTCGACTTTCATAGGCGTCCGCATCGAAGGGGCCTTCCACCGGGGTTTCCTTGAGCACTTCCTGCGTGCCGTCGGCCAGCGTCAGCTGGCGGATCTGCGCCGGGCGATTCAACGCCTCGTAGCGCAGGCGGATCACCGTGCTGGTGAACTCCAGCGAATTCTGCACGTACAGGCTATAGGCCGCATCGGGCAGCTGCAGGCGATAGGGCTGCACGCCCTGTGGCCGCACCTCGATCACCGGCAGGCCGCCTTCGCGCAGGGTCAGGGTGATCGCCTCGGCGTTGAGGCTGACGTCCTCGAGCATCACCGCGTCGTCATGGGCAACCAGTTCCTGCCAGTGCTCCCGCTCGGGCTGCGCCTCGCTGGCGTGATAGAGCGCGAAGTTGATGCCAGCCTGATTGCTGCGGATCAGCCAGCTCCACTGACCTTCGTGAAGGCCATGATCGGGAAAGTACTCGTGGTCTTCCTGGCGTGGTGCCAGGCACGTCCATTGACCTTCCGGCTCGTCCGCCGACAGCACCCAGGCTTCGCTGTTGGTCTTGCTGTGGGAAAGGATGACCAGCTGGCGCTCGGAGCTGGTGCGGTAGCAATGCACGAAGAAGCGCCCGTCCGGGTCGTGATAAACCTCGCTGCTGCCCGTATCGCCAAGGCGATGGCGGTAAATCTTGTGCGGGCGGTGGGTGTCGTCCAGTTCACCGTAGAACAGCGTCTGGCTGTCGTTGGCCCAGGTCATGCTGCCGTCGCAATCGTCGAAGGGCAGGGCGGTCACGTCGCCGCTGGCGAGATCCTTGACGAACAGTCGGTAGATCTCGTCGCCTTCGCGATCGAGGCTGTAGGCGAGCTTGCTGTGGTCCTGACTGACGCTGAACGCGCCCAGGGAGAGGAAGCCGCCTTCGGCCAGCTCGTTGGGGTCGAGCAGCAGCTGTTCGGCGTCCTCGTCAACGGTGAGCGAGCCATCGACCGGGCGTGGGCAGCGATAGTGCCGCGGGTATTCGTCGCCAGCGGCGGTGCGCTGGTAATACAGCCACGGTCCCCAAGGCGACGGCAGGGACAGGTCGGTTTCGCGGATGCGGCCCTTGATTTCCTGGAACAGCGTCTCGCGCAGTTCGGACTGGTCGGCGAGCTGTTCTTCGAGATAGGCATTCTCCGCCTTGAGGTATGCCAGCACGTCGTCGGCGTCGCGATTCTCCAGCCAGCGATAGGGATCGGTGCCGGTGTCGGCGCGGGCGATGGGGGCATTGGACATGCAGTAACTCCGGATTCGTTTCGCGACCGCTAAGGCCGGTGATGGCATAGAGCGAGATGCGGCAGTGTACCTGCTCGGCTACGGCTAGGATTCAACAGACAAACGTGGCGTCGGTCGGTGACCGGTGCACGGCAAGGATCGGCGCGGTGAATGGCGGCGAATCGGCGTTGTCGATGATGACCGGGTGGTCGCGAAATGTCTGCTTGCAGGTGGCTTTCGCTTAGGCAAACCAGCTGATTGACAATGCGGAGCTTTTCCCCGAAGGTGTGCCGACCCAAATCAAACGGGCGTATGAATCGAGCGTTTGCCAGAGCAGATGCCGATCACCCGGATTATCGTGTCGGTGGGTGTCGTTCGCTGCAAGGCGCGGTCGAGTAAGGGCCGAAGACGTGAGACACGTAACGTTCAGCTTCCATACCTGGAGATCAGTTGATGATTTACGAAGGTAAAGCCATCACGGTTAAGGCTCTTGAGAGCGGCATCGTCGAATTGAATTTCGACCTCAAGGGTGAGTCCGTCAACAAGTTCAATCGCCTCACTCTCAACGATCTGCGCCAGGCCGTCGATGCCATCAAGGCTGACGCGTCGGTGAAAGGCGTCATCGTTACCAGCGGCAAGGACGTATTCATCGTCGGCGCCGACATCACCGAATTCGTCGACAACTTCAAGATGGCCGACGAGGAACTGGTCGCCGGCAACCTCGAAGCGAACAAGATCTTCAGCGATTTCGAAGACCTGGGCGTACCCACCGTGGCCGCTATCAACGGCATCGCACTGGGCGGTGGCTTCGAAATGTGCATGGCTGCTGACTACCGCGTCATGTCTACCGTGGCGAAAGTCGGTCTGCCGGAAGTGAAGCTGGGCATCTACCCGGGCTTCGGCGGCACGGTTCGCCTGCCGCGCCTGATCGGCGTCGATAACGCTGTCGAGTGGATTGCATCTGGTAAGGAGAACCGCGCTGAAGACGCGCTCAAGGTTCGCGCGGTAGATGCTGTAGTCGCCCCTGAGCAGCTGCAGGCCGCTGCGCTGGATCTGGTCAAGCGCGCCATTTCCGGCGAGCTGGACTACAAGGCCAAGCGTCAGCCGAAGCTGGACAAGCTCAAGCTAAACGCCATCGAGCAGATGATGGCTTTCGAGACCTCCAAGGGTTTCGTGGCTGGTCAAGCGGGCCCGAACTACCCGGCGCCGGTTGAAGCGATCAAAACCATTCAGAAAGCCGCCAATTTCGGGCGCGACAAAGCGATCGAAGTCGAGGCCGCTGGCTTCGTCAAACTCGCCAAAACGTCGGTTGCGCAAAGCCTGGTTGGCCTGTTCCTGAGCGATCAGGAGCTGAAGAAAAAAGCCAAGGCCTACGACAAGCAAGCCCGTGACGTGAAGTTGGCTGCCGTACTGGGCGCCGGCATCATGGGTGGCGGTATTGCCTACCAGTCGGCTGTCAAAGGCACGCCGATCCTGATGAAGGATATCCGCGAAGAGGGTATCCAGATGGGCCTGAACGAGGCCTCCAAGCTGCTCGGCAAGCGCGTCGAGAAAGGTCGCCTGACTCCGGCGAAGATGGCCGAGGCGCTCAATGCCATTCGCCCGACCATGTCGTATGGCGACTTCGGTCACGTCGACATCGTCGTCGAAGCCGTTGTCGAAAACCCGAAGATCAAGCAGTCGGTGTTGGCCGAAGTCGAAGGTCTGGTGCGTGATGATGCGATCATCGCCTCGAACACCTCGACCATCTCCATCAGCTTGCTGGCCCAGGCGCTCAAGCGTCCGGAAAACTTCTGCGGCATGCACTTCTTCAACCCGGTGCACATGATGCCGCTGGTGGAAGTGATCCGTGGCGAGAAGACCAGCGAAGTGGCTATCGCAACCACCGTTGCCTACGCCAAGAAAATGGGCAAGAGCCCGGTCGTGGTCAACGATTGCCCGGGCTTCCTGGTCAACCGCGTGCTGTTCCCGTACTTCGGCGGCTTCGCCCGCGCCATCGCCCACGGTGTCGACTTCGTTCGCGCCGACAAGGTGATGGAGAAGTTCGGCTGGCCGATGGGGCCGGCCTATCTGATGGACGTCGTCGGCATGGACACCGGCCACCACGGCCGTGACGTGATGGCTGAAGGCTTCCCGGATCGCATGAAGGACGACGCCCGCACGGCTGTCGACGTCATGTACGAGGCCAACCGCCTCGGCCAGAAGAACGGCAAGGGCTTCTACGCCTACGAGATGGACAAGAAGGGCAAGCCGAAGAAGGTCGTCGATGCCCAGGCCTACGAGCTGCTCAAGCCGATCGTTGCCGAGACTCGCGAGCTGTCCGACGAGGACATCATCAACTACATGATGATCCCGCTGTGCCTGGAGACCGTGCGCTGCCTGGAAGACGGCATCGTCGAGACCGCTGCCGAAGCCGACATGGGCCTGATCTATGGCATTGGCTTCCCACCCTTCCGTGGTGGTGCGCTGCGCTACATCGATTCGATCGGCGTCGCCGAGTTCGTCGCGATGGCCGACAAGTACGCCGACCTGGGCCCGCTGTACCACCCGACCGCGAAGCTGCGCGAGATGGCTGCCAACGGCCAGCGCTTCTACGGTTAATCGAGGGAGAGAGAATTCATGAGCCTGAATCCAAGAGATGCAGTCATCGTCGACTTCGGTCGCACCCCGATGGGGCGCTCCAAGGGCGGCATGCACCGTAATACCCGCGCTGAAACCATGTCCGCACACCTGATCGACGGCGTGCTGGCGCGCAACCCGAAGATCGACCCGGCCGAAGTCGAGGACGTGATCTGGGGCTGCGTGAACCAGACCCTGGAGCAGGGCTGGAACATCGCCCGCATGGCTTCGCTGATGACGCGTATCCCGCACACCAGCGCCGGCCAGACCGTGAGCCGCCTGTGCGGTTCGTCCATGAGCGCCCTGCACACTGCCGTGCAGGCCATCCAGACCAACAACGGTGACGTATTCGTCATCGGTGGTGTGGAGCACATGGGCCACGTCAGCATGATGCACGGCGTCGACCCGAACCCGCAGCTGTCGCTGTACGCCGCCAAGGCGTCCGGCATGATGGGCCTGACTGCCGAAATGCTCGGCAAGATGCACGGCATCACCCGCGAGCAGCAGGATGCCTTTGGTGAGCGTTCGCACCGCCTGGCGCACAAGGCCACGCTGGAAGGCAACTTCAAGGATGAAATCATCCCGATGGAAGGCTATGACGAGGATGGTTTCCTCAAGGTCTTCGATTACGACGAAACCATCCGTCCGGACACCACCCTGGAAAGCCTGGCTGCGCTGAAGCCTGCGTTCAATCCGAAGGGCGGCACCGTGACTGCAGGTACTTCCTCGCAGATCACCGACGGCGCGTCCTGCATGATCGTCATGTCCGCCCAGCGCGCCAAGGATCTCGGCATCCAGCCGTTGGCCGTGGTTCGCGCTATGGCACTGGCCGGTGTCGACCCGGCAATCATGGGCTACGGCCCGGTGCCGTCCACCCAGAAGGTGCTCAAGCGCGCCGGTCTGACGATGGATGACATCAGCCACGTCGAGCTGAACGAAGCCTTCGCTGCACAGGCACTGCCGGTGCTCAAGGACCTCAAGCTGCTCGACAAGATGGAAGAAAAAGTCAACCTGCATGGCGGCGCCATCGCCCTGGGGCACCCGTTCGGCTGCTCCGGTGCGCGTATCTCCGGCACCCTGCTGAACGTGATGAAGCAGAACAACGGTACGATTGGTATCGCCACCATGTGTATCGGTCTGGGCCAGGGGATCAGTACGGTCTTCGAACGCGTCTAACAGACAGATGCAAATGACTGCGCTAGGCTGACAGCCAATCTCGCGACTGAGCGGGAATATGATTGTCAGCCGGTGCATGGAAGCCGGGGCCTGGTGCCCCGGTTTTTCTTTTTTGTATTTGTGTGGAGGTAGGCATGCAGTTGCAGCCGGGGCGTTATCGCCATTACAAGGGGCCGGAATATCGCGTTTTCGCTGTTGCGCGGCACTCCGAGACCGAGGAGTCGGTGGTGTTCTACCAGGCGCTGTATGGGGAACGTGGACTCTGGGTGCGCCCGTTGTCGATGTTCATCGAGACTGTCGAAGTCAACGGCGAAACGGTCCCGCGTTTCGCATTGATCGAAGCTGAAACGAGCGTTTTCGAAGGTTGAGCTGGCCAGCGGCCACCAGGTCCGCGCTTGACCTCACCTCCATCGCCACTATATATAGCGGTGCTTTTCAGACAGAGCTTAAACCTTGCTGTTCGCTGGATGGCATCGAACGGCTGCTCTGATTCGCACCAGGCGGAGCCGGGCAGGGCGATTTTTCGTCAGGTCGGCCCGTTCGCAAAACGCGCACTAACGTACGCTGATGCCTTGCCGTTTAGCGCCGGTGCGGGTATTCAAACTGTCGGAGGCGCCGCCTCTGTTCACCTCTAGATTCAGGAACTCTCCTCTCCATGGGTAAATCGCTGGTCATCGTGGAATCACCGGCCAAGGCCAAGACAATCAACAAGTATTTGGGCAACCAGTACGTGGTGAAGTCGAGTATCGGCCATATCCGCGACCTTCCTACCAGCGGCTCTGCCAACAAGGAGCCGGTCAAGCGCGGCAAGGCTGCAGCCGCCGAAGCGCCTGCGCTGTCGCCGAAGGAGAAGGCCAAGCGTCAACTCATCACCCGTATGGGGGTCGACCCGGAGCACGGCTGGAAGGCCAAGTACGAGATCCTGCCCGGCAAGGAAAAGGTCATCGAGGAACTGCGCCGTCTGGCCAAGGAAGCCGACACCATCTATCTCGCGACCGACTTGGATAGAGAGGGGGAGGCCATCGCCTGGCACCTGCGCGAGTCGATTGGCGGCGACGACAGCCGTTACAAGCGCGTGGTGTTCAACGAGATCACCAAGAAGGCGATTCAGGAGGCTTTCTCCAAGCCTGGCGAACTCGATCTGAACCGGGTCAACGCACAGCAGGCGCGTCGTTTCCTTGATCGGGTGGTTGGCTACATGGTGTCGCCGCTGCTCTGGGCGAAGATCGCCCGCGGGCTTTCCGCCGGCCGAGTGCAATCGGTAGCGGTGAAGCTGGTGGTCGAGCGCGAGCGTGAGATTCGCGCCTTCGTTCCGGAAGAATACTGGGAAGTTCACGCGGACCTGGCGAATGCGCAGCAGGCCAAGGTGCGTTTCGAGGTCGCGCGTGAGAACGGCGAAGCCTTCAAGCCGCTGAACGAAGCCCAAGCCACCGCTGCACTGGAGAAGCTCAAGGGCGCGCAGTACAGCGTCAGCAAGCGCGAAGACAAACCGACGAGCAGCAAGCCCTCGGCCCCCTTCATCACTTCGACTTTGCAGCAGGCGGCGAGCAATCGCCTCGGCTTCGGTGTGAAGAAGACCATGATGATGGCTCAGCGCTTGTACGAAGCCGGTTACATCACCTACATGCGTACCGACTCGACCAACCTTTCCGCTGACGCGATCGGTATGGTGCGCGGTTTCATCGAGAGCGAGTTCGGCGACAAGTACCTGCCGGAAAAACCGAATGTCTATTCGAGCAAAGAAGGCGCGCAGGAAGCGCACGAAGCGATTCGCCCGTCCGACGTCAACCTGCGCCCGACCCAGCTTTCGGGCATGGAACGCGATGCCGAGCGTCTGTACGAGCTGATCTGGCGCCAGTTCGTAGCCTGCCAGATGCCGCCGGCACAGTACCTGTCCACCAGCGTGACCGTCGCTGCCGGCAATTTCGAACTGCGCGCCAAGGGCCGCATCCTGAAGTTCGACGGTTACACCAAGGTCATGCCGCAGCAGAGCAAGGCCGGTGAGGATGACGTGTTGCCGGAGATGAACAAGGGCGACGACATGAAGCTGCTCAAGCTCGACCCGAGCCAGCACTTCACCAAGCCGCCAGCGCGCTACTCCGAAGCCAGTCTGGTCAAGGAGATGGAGAAGCGCGGTATCGGCCGGCCGTCCACCTACGCCGCGATTATCTCGACCATTCAGGACCGCGGCTACGTCTCGCTGCACAACCGCCGTTTCTATTCGGAGAAGATGGGCGACATCGTCACCGAGCGCCTGTCCGAGAGCTTCAATAATCTGATGGACTACGGTTTCACCGCCGGCATGGAAGAGCATTTGGACGATGTCGCCCAGGGTGAGCGCGACTGGAAGCACGTACTGGACGAATTCTACGGTGACTTCCGCAAGAAGCTCGAGGTTGCCGAGGCCAGCGAGAACGGCATGCGCGCCAATCAGCCGACCGTGACCGATATCCCGTGCAAGGTCTGCGGTCGGCCGATGATGATCCGTACCGCTTCCACCGGCGTGTTCCTCGGTTGCTCCGGCTACAGCCTGCCGCCGAAGGAACGCTGCAAGTCCACCGTCAACCTGGTTCCCGGCGACGAGATCGCTGCCGATGACGAGGGCGAGTCCGAGTCTCGCGTGCTGCTTGGCAAGCACCGCTGCCCGATCTGCAGTACCGCGATGGATGCCTATCTGCTCGACGAGACGCAGAAGCTGCACATTTGCGGCAACAACCCGGATTGCTCGGGTTATGAGATCGAGAAAGGCCAGTACCGCATCAAGGGCTATGAGGGCCCGAGCCTGGAATGCGACAAGTGCGGCAGCGAAATGCAGCTCAAGACCGGCCGCTTCGGCAAGTTCTTCGGTTGTACCAACGCCGAATGCAAGAACACCCGCAAGCTGCTGAAAAATGGCGAAGCCGCGCCACCGAAGATGGATGCGGTGAAGATGCCCGAGCTCAAGTGCGACAAGGTCGACGACACCTACGTACTGCGCGATGGCGCTTCCGGCCTGTTCCTGGCTGCCAGTCAGTTCCCGAAGAATCGCGAAACCCGGGCGCCGCTGGTGCGTGAGCTGATCCCGCACAAGGACGAGATCGATCCCAAGTACCACTTCCTGCTCGATGCGCCGCAGAAGGATCCGGAAGGCCGCTTCGCGGTTATCCGCTTCAGCCGCAAGACCAAGGAGCAGTACGTGCAGACCGAAGTGGACGGTAAGCCGACCGGCTGGAAGGCGTTCTACGACGGCGGCAAGTGGAAGGTCGAAGACAAACGCTGATTTCTTTGCGTTCGACCGCTCAGCAGACCGGCTGCACCGAGTGCGTTCTTCAGATCGGCTGACACTTCGTCAGCCGATCTGGTGCGGCAACCTGTGAAGGTCCATTCTCTGTCCATCTTCTTTCGGAGAGCATGCCATGGCTCACGAGCTCTACACACGTACCAACCAGAAGATCTTCTTCGCCGGTTTGTCACTGGACAGCTGGCGCAAGGCCGAAGAATCTGCCTCGATGAATTCTCAAGGTTTGATTCAGGCTGAACGTGAGGCTTGCCTGTTCCACCTTTACGGCGCCTTGCTTGGACTGTGCCATGAGATCGCCGGTTACTACCGATCGCCCGGTGCGGATGCGCCTGTCGTCGAGGCATTTCTGACCCGCAGCGTGCTTGAGGCTGCGCCGAGCCCGGAACTCGCCGAATTGCTGGAATTGTCGGAGCAGCCAAGCACCTGGCTCGGGCAGTTGCTTACCGCCTACAAGCAGCTGCTCCAGCCGCCACGCGCTCCTGCCAAGGCCAAGACTGATCCGCGCCAGCCGTTGATCGAGGCAGTCAGTGTCGAGGACGATGTGCCACCGCTGTCGCGCGTCGAGCTGGAAGCCTGGCGACAGAACCTCAAGGGTCTGGCATTACGTTTTCGTGAGTCGCTGACCGAATGGTGACACTCGGGACCGTGGCGTCAGCCGCGGTGCCTGATACTCAGGACCATGGCGATGCCGCCGAGAATCGCCGCACCTGAGATGATCAGCGTTGCCGTCAACGCTTCACCCAGCAGCACAGTCCCGGCGATGGCTGTGAGTAACGGAACGCTGAGCTGGACGCTCGCCGCCTGTATTGCCGCAAGACCGGGCAGCGCCGCGTACCAGATGGCGTAGCCGACGCCAGAGGTCAGCGCCCCGGAGAGCAAGGCGTACACGATTCCTGGCGCATCCCATTGCAGCTGGCCAAGCGTCACCAGACAAGGCACTGCGGCCAGCGGCACGGCCTTGATGAAATTGCCCGCAGTTGCTGCAAGGGGATTGCTCGCGCCCCGTCCACGCAGCGAATAGATGCCCCAGGCGACACCGGACAGCAGCATGAGCAGGGCGCCGTCCAATGCCGGCGCGCTGCTTCCCGGCAGCAGCAGAATCAGCAATCCGCTCAATGCCAACAGCAAGCCGGCAATCTGCCAAGCGCTAAAGCGCTCGCCCCGCAGCAGTCCCCAAGCAAGCATGCTCAACTGCACCGCGCCGAACAGCAGCAGGGCGCCGGCTCCGGCATCCAGGTTGATATAGGCGTAGGAAAAACTAGCGGCGTAGACGAACAGCGCCAAGGCGCTGAACCAATCTCCGCCCTGCGACTGTTTCGGCGTGCCGATTCGCAACAGTAGCCAGAGCGTGAGCGCTCCGGCCAGTATACGGAGGCCGGTGAAGCTGGCCGGGTCAATAGCGGTGTCCCGCAAGGCGATACGGCATAGGATCGAGTTGCCGGCAAATGCAAGCATGGCCAAGGCGGTAAGCAGCAAGGTGCGGGTTGTCATACACAATCCTTATCGAGCGCCGGCGCGCGCTTTTTTTGTGCATGCTACGTGTCGGTATCCATAGCCGCATCGTTTTGTTGGTCCGGCAATGCACGGCTGCATGATGCTGCTACCTATCGGGGTGTTGCTAGCGAAAGGAGCTTGAGGTCTGCAAAGGCTGTCCTGAGGCTGGTCGGCTGCTACAATGGCCGCCTTTCACGCGGAGCTGATCCATGCCTACATCTTTTCTGGAAATCGTCGAGCTACCTGACGGGCGCATCGTGCTTCGTCGTGCCGAGGACGAAGAGGTGTTGGTCACGCTGAATTTTTCGGAAGACGCCAAGCTATTTCTACAGGGGCAGCACGTCGAGATTGCCAAGGCGATGTTCAATGTCGGCGTTCAGATGGCCGGTCGCATGTCGGAAGGGGATTTCGAGCGTGACGATGAAGAGCCGCGTGTTCTGCACTGAGTGAGCTAGTGCTCGAGCGTTATAGCTTCAGGATTCCATCCGCGATTTTCAGCACGTCCCTGTGCCGTGCGGTTCAACATCCGAGACGAATATTCAGGCTCTGAGCTGCGCCCAGGCTGGCGGCTGCGCATAGTTTGCTACGTGTTGCACCATCGAGCTGATCAAACCAGCTGACCACGGTATGGCTGCACCCCGAGGCCAGGGCTTTGCAGGCGAGTTCCATCGCGCCCTCGGCGTCGCGTGGCTGCAGCAGGATGATGCGTTCGCGATTCAGACCGCACTTGCGCAGCCAGTTCTGCGAGAGGAAAGCAGGCGGGGCAATCAGCGTCAGCCAGCGGCTGTCCGCTGCATCGCCGAGTTCACGCAGGATCGGGGCAAGCAGCAGGTGGCAGTGCTCGCTGCTGCCACTCAGGCTCAACTCGCTCAGATATTCCTTGTCCTGCTCGGGTTTGTTGCGTGGTTTCAGGTTGCCAAACGGTGCCAGGCTTTGCGCAATGACGCCGTCGAACAACGAAAGTTGGGGCCGGGAAGTGCTGGTCTGGTACTGCATGAACCTTCTCCTTAGCGGCGGATTACGCCGACACTCAAGCCTTCTATCACCAATTCCTGCCGTTCGAGGTCGACTTCGATGGGCGCGAACTCGGGGTTTTCAGCCAACAGCCAAACCTTCTTGCCGTCACGCTTGAAACGCTTCACCGTGACTTCGTCACCGACGCGAGCAACCACGATCTGGCCGTTGCGGGCCTCGCGGGTGGTGTGCACGGCCAGCAGGTCGCCATCAAAAATGCCGACGTCTTTCATGCTCATGCCGTGGACACGCAGCAGATAATCGGCGCGCGGATGGAAAAACGCGGGGCTGATCTGGCAGGATTCTTCGACATGTTGCTGCGCCAGAATCGGCGCGCCGGCAGCAACGCGGCCGATGATCGGCAGGCCATTTTCGGATGCGGCGGGTTCGAAGTCTGGAACACGTATCCCGCGAGACGCCCCGGGCGTCATCTCGATAGCGCCCTTGCGGGCAAGTGCCTTGAGATGTTCTTCGGCAGCGTTGGGTGACTTGAAGCCGAGTTCCTGAGCGATCTCTGCGCGAGTGGGTGGATACCCATTGTCTTCCAGGCAGCGCTTGATAAACGCGAGGATTTCCGTCTGGCGAGGCGTCAGCTTGATCATGTCGGTCTCTGTTCTTTTATACAGTGACTGGGATTATATACAGTGATCCGGCCTTGGCAACGAATGATTATGTTGGTTTAGAAAGCACATCCGGCGTGCTCCGTGGTCTGTCTGCGACAATGACGCTAGTGACACAAGGCGTTTCGTGGTTGACTTGCCGGTCGGTGAAACGTAAGTTTCAAACAGTTGTTTGTCTTTCGGAGGGGGCATGGCGCAGTCGGAAACAGTTGAGCGCATTCTTGATGCAGCGGAACAGCTGTTCGCGGAAAAAGGCTTCGCCGAAACCTCGCTTCGCCTGATCACCAGCAAGGCTGGGGTCAACCTCGCGGCAGTGAACTATCATTTCGGTTCGAAGAAGGCGCTGATCCAAGCGGTGTTCTCGCGTTTTCTCGGGCCATTCTGTGCCAGTCTCGAGCGTGAACTGGATCGACGCGAGGCATTGACCGACAAGAAGGACACGCTCGAGGAACTGCTGGAAATCCTCGTCGAGCAGGCCTTGGCGGTCAAACCGCGCAGCGGCGATGATCTGTCCATCTTCATGCGCCTGCTGGGCTTGTCTTTCAGTCAGAGCCAGGGCCACCTGCGCCGCTATCTGGAAGACATGTACGGCAAGGTGTTCCGTCGCTACATGCTCAAGGTGCATGATGCGGCACCGGCCATTCCGCCCATCGAACTGTTCTGGCGTGTGCACTTCATGCTTGGTGCGGCGGCATTCAGCATGTCGGGTATCAAGGCACTGCGCGCTATTTCCGAGAACGATTTTGGCGTCAGAACCTCGATCGAGCAGGTCATGCGTATGATGGTGCCGTTTCTCGCGGCCGGCATGCGCGCCGACAGTGGCATTGATGACAACACGCTGGCGGCGGCGCAACCGATCGCACGGCGCAACGCAGTGGCCATTCCGGCGAAGGCTTGAGCTACAAGCCCGCCGGGTGATCGGCTAAGCTAGCCGCCCATGGCATTTCTCGATTTTCTGCATATTTCCATCGCCGATCAGCAGCTCTACGGCTTCGCCGAGGGCCAGTTGCGTCTGCGCTTTTCTGTCTCTACGGCACGCAATGGTGCGGGCGAGCTGAACGGTTCCGGTTGCACGCCGCGCGGTCTGCATCAGGTGCGTGCGCGCCTCGGTGACGGTTTGCCTCAAGGTGCGGTGTTGCGTGGGCGGCGCTGGACCGGGGAGGTATGGTCCCCTGAGCTTCACGGAATTTCTCCCGGTCGTGACTGGATCCTGACCCGGATTCTCTGGCTCAGCGGGTGCGAGCCTGGAGTCAATCGCCAGGGGCAGGTCGATACCTTCCGCCGTTACATCTACATTCACGGTGCCCCCGATTGTGAGCCGATGGGCGTGCCTCTTTCCCACGGTTGCATTCGCATGCGCAATGCCGACCTGCTGCAACTCTTCCCATTGGTGCCGCCTCACTGCGCGGTGCGCATCGACGAGGCACCCTGTCCCGATTGGGCTGCCGCTGAACTCGAATAAGGATTCCTTCTGCATATGCACGGTTCACTGATGCTGGACATTGCTGGTACCTGGTTGACTGCCGAAGATCGCCAGCTTCTTCGCCAGCCCGAGGTCGGCGGGCTTATTCTGTTTGCCCGCAATATCGAGCACTCGCGCCAGGTCGACGAGCTGTGTCGCTCGATTCGAGCCGTGCGGCCAGACCTGCTGTTGGCGGTGGACCAGGAGGGTGGCCGCGTTCAGCGGCTGCGCCAGGGTTTCGTACGGCTTCCGCCGATGCGCGAACTTGCGCGCTGCGCTGATGCGCCGCGGCTGGCGCAAGCCTGCGGCTGGGTGATGGCGACCGAGGTACTCGCTGTGGGCCTGGATTTCAGCTTCGCACCGGTTCTCGATCTTGACCACCAGCGCAGTGCCGTGGTGGGAACGCGTGCATTCGAAGGCGATCCGCAGGCCGCCGTAGTGCTGATCGACGCGTTCATCCGTGGCATGCACGCGGCGGGTATGGTCGCAACCGGCAAGCACTTTCCCGGTCATGGCTGGGCCGAGGCGGACTCCCATGTCGCAATCCCGGTCGACGAACGAAGTCTTGAAGAGTTGCGCCGCTGTGATCTGATTCCCTTCAAGGCGCTGAGCGGCACGCTCGATGCGATCATGCCGGCGCACGTGATCTATCCTCAGGTCGATGACCAGCCCGCAGGTTTCTCGCGGCGCTGGCTGCAGGACATCCTGCGTAACGAGCTCGGCTTCAAGGGCGTGATCTTCAGTGACGATCTGTCGATGGCGGGCGCGCACGTCGCCGGCGATGCGGTCGATCGCATCCAGGCAGCACTGGTTGCCGGCTGTGACATGGGGCTGGTGTGCAATGATCGGGCGGCGGCTGAGCTGGCGTTGGCTGCGCTGCAGCGCCTCAGCGTCACGGCGCCGCCTGCGCTTTCGCGTATGCGCGCTCGTCGGGAGTGCACTGCTGAGTACAAGCAGAATCCGCGTTGGCTTGACGCCATTGGCGCGCTCAAGGCCGCCGACCTGATTGACTGACCCTTTTTCTTTCAAGGAATACCCATGACTGTCCATGCCATCATCGGCGGCACCGGCCTGACTCAGTTGAGCGGCTTCAAGATGCAGCGCGCGCAGCTCATCGATACGCCCTACGGGCGCCCGTCCGGTGAGATCCTGCGTGGCGAGTACAGCGGCCGAGAGGTGCTGTTCCTTGCACGGCATGGCCATCCACACCGTATTCCGCCACATCAGGTGAATTACCGAGCCAACTTATGGGCGCTGAGGCAGGCCGGGGCGGAGGCGATTCTTGCAATCAATGCGGTCGGTGGCATCCATTCGGCCATGGGCTCCGGACATTTTTGCGTACCCCATCAGATTGTCGATTACACCTACGGTCGCGAACACACCTTCTTCGAAGGCGATATAGATCACGTGACCCACATCGATTTCAGCTATCCCTATGACGAAGCGCTGCGCGAGCGCCTGATCGGCGCACTCGCAGCCGAGGGCTATGCGTTCAGCAGCCACGGTGTGTATGGCTGCACGCAGGGTCCGCGGTTGGAAACCGTAGCGGAGATCACCCGTATGGAACGCGACGGCTGCGACATCGTCGGTATGACCGGAATGCCCGAGGCTGCGCTGGCGCGCGAACTCGATCTGCCTTATGCCTGCCTGGCGCTGGTGGTCAATCCGGCGGCCGGCAAGGCGAGCGGGGTGATCACCATGACCGAGATCGAAGCGGCACTGGCTGCCGGCATAGGCAAGGCGCGACAGGTCCTCGCAAACGTGCTGGCGACGTGAGTGATCCGCGGCGCACTGCAATGCGGGAGCGCTTTGTCTGAAACGTCGTTGTCATATTGCGGCCTGAGACTGGTATTTTTGCGGTGGCCCCCGTTGCGGCAAGCATGCTGCTTGCTACACTTGGCCGTCCTTTGGAGTACCGGAATGTTTTGCCAGGCACACACAATAAGAATTCTTAGAACCGTCGTGTTGCTCTGCCTGCTTGGCGGCATGGCCGGATGCTCGACCTGGTTTTCGGGCGATTTCAAGGACCCTACGGTCGAGCTCACCAAGGTCGATATCATCAAGGCGCGGCTGCTGGAGCAGCAATTCATGCTGCGCTTTCGTATCGACAACCCCAACGATCACAGCCTGCCGGTGCGCGGGCTGATCTACAAAGTCCATCTCAACGACGTGGAACTTGCCAGCGGCGAGTCCAGTGGCTGGCTAACAGTACCTGCCAACAGCTTCGAGTACTACGAGGTGCCGGTTCACACCAACCTCTGGCGCCATATGAAGTACATCGTGCGTCTGCTGGAGAAGCCCGACCGTCCGATCGCCTACCGCCTGGCAGGTGAGCTCAAGACCGGGCTGATGATGGGCCGGCGCGTGCACATTTCCAGCAATGGCGAGATAATCCCGGGCAACTTTATTCCGGAGTAGTACCCAGATGAGTCAAGAGCCCCACGTACATGGTCCCGACTGCAACCACGATCACGACCATGACCATCACCACGTTCATGGCCCGCATTGCAATCACAGCCACGAACCTGTGCGTAATCCGCTGAAGGACGTCGGTCGCAATGACCCGTGCCCTTGTGGCAGCCAGCAGAAGTACAAGAAATGCCACGGCGCCTGAGCCTGTCATGACCCTGGCCATCGGTCTGTTCGTCATCGCCACGCTGCTGATTGCTGCGCTGGGCGGCTATGCGCTGTATCTCTGGCGGCGTGTCTGGCGCAACGAGCGGTTGCAGGCAGAGGCGCGGACGCAGCAGCAGACCGCGCTGGCGGAGGATCTGCGAATCCTCGCCAGCTGCCTGCTGGAGGAGCAAGTCCCGCTCATCGAGGGGGCAATCCGCATCAAGGTGCTGCTCGACAACTATGATGTGGCGCTGGGGCAGCATCCTCGTTGTCAGGTCTTCCAGCAGCTTTTCGAGGCCACCGAGCAAGTGCCGACCCATGCCGCCTGGAAGGCGCTGGACAAGCAGGAGCGGCGCCGACATGAAGCGCAGTTCAGTGCCCTCGAGCTGCAGCACAAGGCCGAGGCTCGGCGTTCGGCCCGTTGGCTGCTCGACGAAGCTCTGCCAAAATCCCGCGACGCGGCCTGATCGACCGATCTTCTTCGCCGCGCGCCCTCTAACCTGTCAGTACCATCCCTTGCCAAGCTCGCTCAGGAGTCTTTGATGTCTCTGCGTCTGCCGTTCGCCCTGGTTCGCCTGACGCTGGGGGCCGCGCTCGGCCTGGCCGGCCTTGGCGGTTGTCAGGCCTATCTCGATAATCGCTACAGTGCCAGCCTGCCGCCGTCGCAGGGCATTCAGCCGCTGACCGGCCTGGCAGGCAGCGCGAGCATCCGGCGCAATTCGCTGGGCATGCCGCTGATCGAAACCTCGTCGTTCCACGATGCGCTGTTCGCCATGGGTTACGTCCACGCCACCGATCGTCTGAGCCAGATGGTCAGCCTGCGGCTGATGGCTCAAGGGAGATTGGCGGAGATGGTCGGCCCCGGCGTGTTGGAGACCGACCGCTTCATGCGCGCGGTGAATCTGCGCCAGAGCGCCGAGCTGCTCTATCGCGAGTCCTCGCCGCGGATGAAGAAGTTCTTCGAGGTCTACGCCCGTGGCGTGAACGCCTACCTGTATCGCCATCAGGACAAGCTGCCGATGGACCTTGCCGAGTCCGGCTACAAGCCTGAGTACTGGAAGCCCGAGGACTCGGTGCTGGTGTTCTGTTTGCTCAACTTCGGGCTTTCGCAGAATCTGCAGGAAGAAGTGGCGGCGCTGCTGCTGGCGCAGAAGGTGGGTAGCGATAAGCTCGCCTGGTTGCTGCCGATCTATCCGGACGAAGCATTGCCGTTCGCCGAAGCCGACAAGCTCAAGGGACTCGCGCTGGGTGGATCGGTACCAGGGCTGGCGGCGATCGAGCAGGCGGCGCAAAACTTGGCATCGTTGACCCCGACTGGGATGGCTGCGTCGAACAACTGGGCCATCGCCGGCAGCAACACGCGCAGCGGCAAGCCGATCCTGGCCAACGACACGCACCTGCCGCTGTCGATGCCCTCGTACTGGAATTTCATGCAGATCCGCGCACCGAAGTTCCAGGCGGCGGGTGTCACCATCGCCGGCGTTCCCGCCGTGGTGGCGGGCTTCAACGGCAAGCTCGGCTGGGGCATGACCATGGTCATGGGCGACAACCAGGACCTCTATCTCGAGCAGGTGCGTCGCGAAGGCTCGCAGCTGATGTACCTGGCCGACGGCAAATGGCTGCCGGCCCGCGAGCGCCACGAGACCTACTTCGTCAAGGGCGAGCGGCCGATCCGCGAGACCATTTTCGAGACCCGCAACGGCCCGCTGCTCAACAGCGTACTCGGCGAGCGCAAGCACCCGCTGCAACCGTTGCAGCTCGGTAGTGGCTACGGCTTGGCACTGAAGACCACGCAGCTGGAAGCCGATCGCACGCTGGACGCCTTCTTCGACCTGTCCCGCGGGCAGTCGGTGGACCAGGCCTTCGAGGCGACCCGCGAAATTCGTGCAACCGCCCTGAATCTGGTCTTTGCTGACCAGCAGGGAGTCGGCTGGCAGGTCACCGGACGTTTTCCCAACCGTCGCGAGGGGCTGGGGCTGGTGCCGTCGCCCGGTTGGGACAATCGATATGAGTGGGATGGTTTCGCCGATCCGATGCTGCATCCCTACGATCAGGATCCGATCCAGGGCTGGCTCGGCACCGCCAATCATCGCAGCGTGCCGCGCGGTTACGGGATGCAGCTGTCCAGCTCCTGGTATGGTCCGGAGCGTTACGAGCGGCTGGCAGAACTGGCCGGCCGGGGCAAGCACGACACCCGCAGCACCATCGCCATGCAGTACGACCAAGTGACGCCTTTCGCCGCCAAGCTCAGGACCATGTTCGAGGCGCCGGGCATGGCCGAGCCGTTGCGCCAGGCAATCGATGCACTGCCGGCCACCGAGCGCAACAAGGCGCGCGAAGCGCTGGATCGGCTGATGGCGTTCGACGGCAAGCTCGCTGCGGGTTCGGCGGATGCTGCACTGTATGGCGCTTTCCTGCACGAAAGCGCGCGGCAGATCTTTCTCGATGAGTTGGGGCCGGAAGACACGCCAGCCTGGCGTGCGCTGGTGCAGACGGCCAACACCTCCTATTCGGCCCAGGCGGACCATCTGCTCGGGCGCGAAGACAGCCCATACTGGAACGACCAGCGCACCGCGCAAACCGAAGACAAACCGGCGATCCTCGCGCGCAGTTTGGCTGCAGCGGTGACCTTGCTCGAAAGCCGCCTGGGCAACGAGCGCAGCGCCTGGCAATGGGGCAAGCTGCATACGGCTCGCTGGACCTCCGGCGCGACGCAGCTGGCGCCGCATATGCCGGCGGGCCAGCGGAGCAAGATCAACGCCATCGGCGACTACCTGGACCGCGGTCCCTTTGCCATGGGCGGCGACCACAGCACGCTGAACGCCTCGGCCTATCACCTGGGTTCGGATTTCGATACCTGGCTGATTCCGGCGATGCGCATCATCGTCGACTTTGGCCGTGACGAGCCGATGATCGGCCTCAACAGTTCAGGCCAGTCGGGCAATCCGGCCAGCCCGCACTACGCCGATGGCATCGACGCATGGATGAAGGCGAACTACATGAGTTTCCCGTTCAAGACGGAGAATCTCGATAAGGTCTATGGCAACCAGCGCCTGTTGCTGACGCCCGCCGGCAAGTGAGGAGAGCGCCGCGCCGGCATCAGGCCGGTTGCGGCGCTGCTGGCGCGACTTCGAGAACGCGGATCACGTCTGGCGTCGGGTAATGCCAGCGCACGTCCACATCCCAGAACTGCGCGCCGTAGCGCCGCTCCGGTTCGGGTTTCTGATAGGCCGGGCGCGGGTCCTGCGCCAGGCATTGCTCGATGAGTTCCACCAGCGGCTCGCCGAGGCGTAATGCTTCGCAGCGGGCCTGCGATAGTCCAGTTTCTGACCACTGCACCTCAATCATCTCTGGCGCGTCGGCGGCCATGTCGTTGCGCGCGTCCGGCAGCGCATCGGCGTAGGGCACGTAGGGCTTGATGTCCAGCACCGGGGTGCCGTCCAGCAGGTCGATGCCGGAGATGAACAGCCGATCCGCTTCGACCCGATCCAGCCTGACCACCGATTGACCGATACCGTTGGGCCTGTGGGTCGCGCGGGTGGCGAACACGCCGACCATGCGATTGCCGCCGAGGCGAGGCGGGCGGACCTTGAGGCGGGGTTTGCTTTCCAGTGCCTGGTGGAAAAGAAACAGCAGCCATACATGGCTGACCTGCTCGAGCCCGGCCACCGCCTCACCGCTATCGAACGGCGGCAGCAGTTCCACCACTCCACGTGCGGCCGGCGCCAGGCTGGGCTGGCGGGGGATGGCGAACTTCTCCTTGAAGCAGGAGCGGACGTAGCCGATAGGCGAGACGCTGTGTTGCATGGAACTGGCCTGGATACGGGCGGACGGCTGCGCATCTTACCCGCTATGGCGCGTCGGGCGCGCGCTCGTTGAAGCGGCGGCCCGATGCCAAGATCTTACAGACCGAGCAGATTGGCGACGTAGTCGGCATCCTTGTCGCCGCGGCCGGAGAGGTTGACGAGGATGTGGCTGTCCTTGCCCAGCGTCGGCGCGGTGCGAATCGCCCAGGCCACCGCATGGGCGCTTTCCAGGGCGGGGATGATGCCTTCGACACGCGACAGGGTCATAAAGGCGTCCAGGCATTCCTGGTCGGTCGCGGTCTGGTAGTTCACCCGGCCGATGTCCTTGAGATAACTGTGCTGCGGACCGACACCGGGGTAATCCAGGCCGGAGGCGATGGAGTGCACCGCGGACGGGTTGCCCTCGGCATCTTCCAGCACATAGCAGGCCATGCCATGCAACTCGCCGGGCTTGCCCTTGGACAGCGTGGCCGAATGGCGGCCGGGCTTGTCCAGGCTTTCGCCCGCCGGCTCGATACCGACCAGCTCGACCGCGGCATCCTCCAGAAAGGCGGTGAACATGCCCATGGCATTGGAGCCGCCGCCGACGCAGGCGACCACATGATCGGGCAGGCGGCCGTGTCTGGAGAGAAACTGCTCGCGGGCCTCGTTACCGATGATCGACTGGAAATCGCGGACCATCTTCGGAAACGGGTGCGGGCCGACCACCGAGCCGATCGCGTAGATGTAGTTGTGCGGGTCCTTCAGGTATTCCTCGAAGGCGCTGTCCACCGCCTCCTTGAGCGTCGCCGCGCCTCGGGTGACGGCCACCAGCTTGCAGCCGAGGATCTTCATCTTGGTGACGTTGGGGTGTTCCTTCTCGATGTCCACCTGGCCCATGTGGATCTCGCAGGGGATGCCCACCAGCGCGCAGGCGGTGGCCAGAGCGACACCATGCTGGCCGGCGCCGGTCTCGGCGATTACCTTGGTCTTGCCCATGAACTTGGCCAGCAGCGCCTCGCCCAGGCAGTGATTGATCTTGTGCGCGCCGGTGTGGTTCAGGTCTTCGCGCTTCAAATGGATCTGCGCGCCGCCGAGCTGTTCGGAGAGGCGCCGGGCGTGGAAGATCGGGCTCGGCCGGCCCACATAGTCGGCGAACAGTGCCGCCAGTTCCTGCTGGAAATCCTCGCGCTGGCGGATTTCCTCGTAGGCCAGGTTGATGTCGTCCATGGCCTGCTTGAGGTGCGGCGGGACCAACTGGCCGCCGTAGGGGCCGAAGTATCCGTTGGCGTCGGGCATGGCAGTGAAACGAGGATCGGACGACATGGGTTCATCTCTGCTGGTGAAAAGGGGGCGCCTGTTTACGCGGGGGCGATCATAAGCCAGCGCCTGGGCCGCTGAAAACGTAGCGGCAACCGCACAGTGATTCCTCGTTTCTTCCTGGCGTTGCGGCGCTCCGAATCGGCTCGGCGAAGGGCTGGTGGAGGTCAGTCATGCCGAAGGGTGCCGGTCTCGGTTCGCAGGATTTTGATTTATCGTGTAGGATGCGCCGCTTATTTTATCTTATCGGAGCAAATCACCGCTTTTGTTTGGTCGGCATGTCCGCGTGCCGATGGGTATGGCTGTCATCAGCACAGCACGTCTTGCATACCCGCCCCGCCATCAGGCCGCGCAACCCTTGGCAAATTTGCACGTCGCCTGCCGCAATACGTCGCACTGCGATGTCGTAAAGCCAGAACAAGTTCAGGAGATCGAACTGATGAACGAGGCTGAGCTCTCGCCCAATGATTCCGAAGCGCCGGCTGACCGGATCAATCCCGTAGTGTTCTACGGTTCCGCAATCGCCATCGTGGCGTTTGCCATATGGACGATGTTCTTCACTGACCGCTCCCAAGCGGTCATCAATACGGTGCTTGGCTGGATATCCGACAGCTTCGGCTGGTTCTACTTTCTCGCCGTGCTGGTCTACCTGCTCTTCGTGGTGATCGTCGCCACCAGCCGCTACGGCAAGATCCGCCTCGGGCCGGATCATTCCAAGCCTGAATTCAATGTGGTCACCTGGGCGGCAATGCTGTTTTCCGCCGGGATCGGCATCGACCTGCTGTTCTTCTGTATCGCCGAACCCATCACCCAATTTCTCGAGCCGCCGGTAGGCGAGGGCGGCACCACCCAGGCCGCACGCCACGCCATGGAGCTGACCTTTCTGCACTGGGGCCTTTCCGGCTGGGGCGTCTATACCCTGGTCGGCATGTCGCTGGCGTATTTCAGCTTCCGCCAGGGCTTGCCGCTGTCGATCCGCTCATCGCTGTATCCGATCTTCGGCAAGCGCATCTACGGCCCCATCGGGCATACCGTCGATACCGCCGCGGTGCTGGGCACGGTGTTCGGCATCGCTACCAGTCTCGGCATCGGCATCATCCAGCTCAACTTCGGCCTCAACTACATCTTCGGCATACCGGAAGGCACGCTCACCCAGGCGGTGCTGGTGGTGCTGATCGTGGTGTTCTCGGCGATCTCGGCGGCGACCGGGGTCGAGCGCGGGATTCGCCGGCTTTCCGAATTCAACATGCTGCTGGCGGTCCTGCTGCTGCTGTTCGTGTTGGTGGTCGGCGATACGGTGTTCCTGCTCAACGCGCTGGTGATGAACGTCGGCGACTACTTCTCCAACTTCATCAGCCTGTCGCTGGACACCTACGCCTACCGCCGGCCGACCGACTGGCTGAACGCCTGGACAGTGTTCTTCTGGGCCTGGTGGATCGCCTGGGGGCCGTTCGTGGGCCTGTTCCTGGCGCGCATTTCTCGCGGTCGCACCATCCGCGAGTTCGTCATCGGCACGTTGCTGCTGCCGCTGGCCTTCATGATGGCCTGGATGTCGATCATGGGTAACAGCGCCATCGAGATGGTCATGGGCGGTGCCCTCGAATTCGGTCAGCAGGCGGTGAGCAACCCTGGCTCGTCGATCTATCTGTTCCTGCAGAGCCTGCCCTGGGCCGGTCTAACTACCATCGTGGTGACCATCCTCGCCATCGTGTTCTTCGTTACCTCCGGCGACTCCGGCTCGCTTGTGCTGTCGAACTTCACCTCCATCCTCAAGGATGTGAACAGCGATGCGCCGGTGTGGATGCGCATTCTCTGGGCGGCGATCATCGGCATTCTCACCCTGGCGTTGCTGATTGCCGGCGGGCTGACCGCGCTGCAGGGCACCGTGGTGATCATGGGGCTGCCGTTCTCCATCGTCCTGCTGTTCATGATGTACGGGCTGTTCAAGGCATTGCACGTCGAGGGCGTCATGGCCGACAGCTACCAGAAGAGCCTGTCCGGCTACCTGTCCGGGCGCGCTACGCTGGAACACACGCAGATGAACTGGAGTCAGCGGCTGTCGCGGGCAATGAGCTTCCCCAGCCGTTCGCAGATCCGTCGCTACCTGAAGGACGTCTGCAAGCCGGCGATGGAGGAGATCCAGAAGGCGCTGGGCGAGAAGGGCGTGCCGGTGGAGATCGTCGAAGGCGAACCGGGCAACGAGCACCTGGCGCTGCACGTCAATCTGGGCAGCGAGCAGGACTTCACCTACCAGATCTGGCCGGTGCGCGGCACCATGCCGTCCTTTGCCCTGCGCACGCAGAGCGGCAACGCCGACTACTACCGGCTTGAGGTGCATCTGCGTCAGGGCAGCCTGGGTTACGACCTGATGGGCTACTCCCGGCGCCAGCTGATCGAGGACATCCTCGACCACTACGAGCACCACATGCACTTCCTGCATCTGCAGCGCGAAAACGGCGGTGGTGAAAGCGGCATGCCCAATCCGGGCGCGACGCCGACACCCTGACCCCTGCACGCCTCGGGCGATCCCCGAGGCGTTCCAATCATGTTGCGGCAGCGTCGATCCGCTGCCGCCACGAACAGTACGAAGAGGTAGATCATGGCCCGTTTCCCACGGCAGCAACTCTATATCCATGGCGGCTACGTCGACGCCAGCAGCAACCAGACCTTCGAGAGCATCAACCCGGCCAACGGCGAAGTCCTGGCCGAAGTGGCGGAGGCCGGTGCGGCCGATCTGGAGCGCGCGGTTGAAAGCGCCGAGCAGGGCCAGCGCATCTGGGCGGCACTGACCGGCATCGAACGGGCGCGAATCATGCGTCGTGCGGTCGATCTGCTGCGCGAGCGCAACGACGAGCTGGCCGTGCTGGAAACCCTGGACACCGGCAAGCCGCTGAGCGAAACCCGCAGCG
>CEPQ01054259.1_pt1 | contig 30223 bp, 27 predicted proteins | sample 530411 | NCBI WGS metagenome assembly CEPQ01 (sample SAMEA2620039, study PRJEB7988) | marine metagenome | isolation source: saline water (ENVO:00002010), including
AGACGAGATAGCCTCATTCAACAACGAAGGCATTAAATGATCCCTTACGGTAAACAGCACATAGATGAAAGTGACATAGAAGCGGTAGTCTCCACATTGAAGTCGGATTGGTTGACTCAAGGGCCTGCGGTTCCGCGATTTGAAAAAGCACTGACTGACTACACGCATGCCGATCATGCGGTGGCTGTCAACAGCGCCACATCTGCCCTTCATTTAGCATGTTTAGCCTTAGATATTCAAAAAGGCGACACAATATGGACATCACCTAACTCCTTTGTTGCTTCTGCTAACTGCGTAATTTACTGCGGTGCTAGCATAGATTTCGTAGATATCGATCTCTCTACTGGCAACATGTGCACTAAAAAGCTGGAAGAAAAACTATCTCTTGCTAAAAAACAACGCTGTTTACCTAGGGCGCTTATTCCTGTTCATTTTGCAGGTCAGTCCTGTGATATGGAAACCATATCAAGGTTAGCCAAGCAATATAATTTTTATGTCATTGAAGATGCGTCTCACGCTGTAGGCGCGTCCTATAGAGACAAACCCGTTGGTTGCTGTGCCTATTCGGACATCTGTGTATTCAGTTTTCATCCCGTTAAAATAGTCACCACCATTGAAGGGGGAGCGGCGCTTACTAACAGTGAAGCATTCGCTGAAAAGATGCGTTTGGCTCGCAGTCACGGCGTGACATCTGATCCGGATAAAATGACTGAGTCACCGCATGGTCCTTGGTATTACCAACAAGTAGCGCTGGGTTACAACTACCGCATGAATGATGTCGAGGCAGCACTTGGCCTTAGCCAGTTAAAAAAATTAGACGACTATGTTGCCCGTCGAAATGCAATAGCAAAGCAATACGCTGCGGGGTTTGCAAACGAAGATTTCATTCAACCGCTTGCTGTCAGCGAATATTGCTATAGCAGTTACCACTTATTTTGCATATTAGCGACACGCCTGACTGAAAGTACGCATCGACAGGTTATAGAGAATTTACGCGCGCGTGGTGTTTTTGCACATGTTCATTATATCCCGATCCATCTTCAACCTTTTTATACCGACCTAGGATTCAAAGAAGGCGACTTTCCACAGGCAGAAGACTATTATCGTCAAGTGATTACGCTGCCCGTGTTTCCATCACTCACTGATAACGAAGTACAATTCATCATTCACACCGTAAAAGAGGTGCTTAGCGGCGTTTAAGTGTATATATTATTGTACATTTTTATTCTTCCAATTTTGTTCGTCTGTTAAGTTTTGCGAGAACATACCGATATAGAATCAAGTGGTTCAATATAGCGGTATGATAAGAAACGAAAACTGACATTTTATGCAAAAACTCCAGCTAGAAGAGATTGAAACTAACTCGTTGAGGTGACCCTATTAACATTTGTATTATACCGGCGCGTGGTGGCAGCAAACGTATACCCCAAAAGAATATCAGAGCTTTTTGCGGCACCCCTATCATTGGGTATGCGATAAAAGCGGCGTTGGAAAGTCAGTTGTTTGAACACGTGCTGGTTTCCACCGATGATGACCAAATTGCAGAAGCGGCCAGTTCTATGGGCGCACAAACGCCTTTTATTCGGCCCGCTGATTTGTCAGATGACCACTGCGCCACCTTGCCAGTAATTCAACACGCTATCACTTGGGCACAATCAAATTGGGGCAGTCTGGACTATGTATGTACGCTTTACGCCACCGCGCCTTTTGTGACTTCACATGTCCTTACTGCTGCATATCAACAACTTATCGAACAACCTCAGAAAGAGTATGCGTTTGGCGTTTGCCCTTTCCCGTCGCCGATTCAACGAGCGTTTAGGAAGACAGCAAACCAAGGCGTCGAAATGTTTAACTCGGAGTATTTCAATACTCGCTCTCAAGATTTGGAAGAGGCGTTTTTCGATGCAGGGCAGTTTTATTGGGGTAAAACTGATGCCTTCTTAAAGGGTCTGAATATGTTTGAAAATCACAGTTTGCCCATTGTTTTACCACAACATTTGGTACAAGACATAGATACGTTAGACGACTGGTTGAGAGCAGAAGCAATGTTTAAAGCCAATAACAGCATCAAAGGAACGGCTTGATATGCAATGCCTTTTTGTCGTTTCAACGTTACCAGAAAAAGGGCTAGGTCATCTTGTGCGATGCAGAGATCTAGCGCGTTTCCTGGCTGATAAAAACATTGAATGCTTATTCGCGGTTGACTGGTCCTCACAAGACATTGCTTGTTTCTTAGACGATTTTCAGTGCATCGTTACAACGAGAGCTGCTGATGAAGTGATTAGTCTTATTCAATCGGAAAATATTGCGACACTTATCGTTGATCACTACGGCATAGATGAAGCGTGGGAGAAGCAAGTCGCACCGCATTTGACAAAGCTTGTGGTCATCGATGATGTGAAACGTAGGCATTACTGCGATGTTTTAATTGATTTTAAATGGCGAGGTAGCAATACAACTTCGGCTTACGAAGGACTCACCAACCCAGATGCCGTCCATTTGTTAGGGCCGTCTTATGCCTTAATGCCTGCTCTATCGAGACAAGCGCCTGCGCGAACAGAATTCACACCCTCTTCGCTGCAGCCTAGTCGTATCATGGTCGGTCATAACTTTCTCAGCACGGCGCAGGTTATGGCGTTGGCGACACAATTGCCAGACAACGTTATACTAACACTAGTAGTAGGGCCTCACGACAATATATCGGTTTCAAACCTGCAGTCGTGCACTAACGTAGAAATCCTTGAAGGGAAAACCGAACTTTTTTCACAGCTAAAAGACGTCAGCTTGTACATTGGTGCGGCTGGCGGAATCATTTATCAGCTCCGCGCACTCAATATTCCCATGTTATCCTTCGCTGTATCGGACAACCAAACGTCAAAGTTATCCGACCTTGAGGATATAGGTCATTACTTTCACTTGCCTTCGTTGAAAGAAGCGATGATACCAAAATTAGCGGCCTGCTTACGCGTGTTTCTGCAACAGCATAAAAGGGTTAAAGCGCTTGGCGACACTGCCGCGGTAAACGTTGATACGTTAGGCTGTGAAAGAGTTTACAATGCTATTTATAATAATAAGATTGACAAAACCACCACCAGCGTCACAAGTAAAACCTTTATTCCATTGTGCAATGGATATGAACTCGAAAAGGTTGACGACACTCACATCAACCGCTATTTGGTGGCAAGAAACCACCCAAAAAATCAAATCCGCATGATTGACCACAGCGAAATATCGAAGCTTGACCACTATACATGGTGGTTTAACACGAAGCGCCAGTCATATTTATTATACGAAAGAAAAGTGCCACAGCTGTACATCTGGCAAGAGTGTGTAGTGGTTGACGACATAACGTTTCTTGTTGGGGGATGGTTTGTCGTAGAAAAGGAAACCAACTTTCAAAGTGCATTGGTCGCGCTACAATGGCAGTTGAAACACTGTGAAGAAAACTTTCCCAACACCCCGTGGATTGCAGTCATTCACAAAGACAATAAATTTGTACAATTGCTCAACAAGTATCTTGGGTTTGAAGAAATACCCGCGACACATGCTTATGATAGTGTTTGTCAAAGCTTATTCCCCCACGCGAACAGTGATGAATTTCAGCGCGTAATGAAAGTGCCTTGCACGAAAGAGGTTCAATCGTCATGACAACAAAAAGTATGAATTACAAACCGTTGAAACTAGGTTTTATTGGCGGCGCACACCGTTCAGCGGTGGGCTACACACACTGGTGCGCCAGCCAACTCGATAATCGCTGGCAGGTTACATCAGGTTGTTTCAGCCGAGATCTCAACCGTTCCGTAGAAACAGGAGGCGTTTGGGGATTAGAACAAAACGCGTGTTACAGTGACTGGGAACGCTACATCGATGAAAAAAAACGCGAAGTCGATGCCATGTGCGTACTGACGCCTACACCAGACCATGTGGATATCGTTTGCCGCCTGCTTGAGAATAATATCCCGGTAATTTGCGAAAAAGCCATGGCTGCCAGTATGTCTCAGTCACTAAAAATAAAACAGACTTTAGAGAAACACGGTGGTTTCTTAGGGGTCACGTTTAATTATAGTGGTTATCCCATGGTTCGAGTGCTGAAGAAAATGATTGACGATGGTGATCTTGGAAAGCTAATAAAAATGCGCATCGAAATGCCGTCGGATGCCTTTATTCAACCACCTGAAAAAATGCATCCTCAGCCTTGGCGTCTGCAAGATGGGGAGATCCCGACGCTTTTACTCGATCTCGGTGTCCACGTCCATCACCTTTGCGGCTTTCTTACCGGGCAAACCCCCGCTTCAGTTTTGGGCGATTTCAATAACTTCTCTATCTTTGACAGCATCGTCGATGACGCACATTTTTGGGTGGAATATAAAGAAGGACTTAAAGCAGACTATTGGGTAAGTAAGACGGCGCTAGGGCATCGCAATGGTTTAAAGTTTACCTTGTACGGTGACAAAGCAAGTGCAACTTGGGTACAGGAAGATCCCGAACACCTTCATATTGCCCACTCTGATAGCCGTCGAGTCATTGTCGACAGAGGAAATTGTGAGCACAAAGAAGAGATTAGAGAGCGATTTAAACCGGGTCACCCTTCTGGCTTTATCGAAGCGTTCGCTAATTTGTACAATGACCTTGCCGATTGTTTAACGCAATTCAAAGAAACTAACGTATTTTCATCACCCTATGTTTTTGGCTGGGCTCATGCCCACGAAGGGTTAGCAGTATTAGATGCAGCAAGCAAGGCAAATAAGAACAAGCGATGGGTATCACTAAAGGCAGAACAGTAACATGCAACACATAGCTATTGGAGACAGACAGATTGGTGAAGGCCAGCAGGCCTATATTATCGCTGAACTCTCTGGAAATCATGGCGGCGATATTAACAACGCCATCAAGCTTTTAAAAGCGGCGCACAGCGCAGGTGCCGACGCGATAAAAATTCAAGTTTATAGGCCGGATACAATAACGCTTAAGTCGTCAAAAGAAGACTTTCTTATTCCTAGTGCCAATGCGTGGGAAAAGTACAATTCGTTATACGAACTTTACGAGTATGCCCATACGCCGTGGGAATGGCTTCCCACGCTGTTTGAAGAAGCGCAGAAATTAGGTGTGGAATTATTCGGTTCAGTTTTTGATGAGAGTTCAGTTGATGAACTTGAGCAGTACCCCTGTAAGGTGTATAAAATTGCTTCACCTGAAATCGTCGACCTTGCTCTTCTCGAAAAGGTTGCGAAAACCGGTAAGCCCGTCATTGTATCGACTGGGCTAGCCAATTTAGGTGAGGTCGCTAACGCAGTCAGTCATTTAAAACTGCACGGTTGTAACGATATCGTTTTACTCAAGTGCACTACCGCTTACCCTACCCCTCCTGAGGAAGTGAATTTAAAAACCATACCTAACTTAAAGAACACTTTTAATTGCCTGGCTGGACTATCTGATCATACAGTCGGCATTGGGGTAAGTATTGCTGGCGTGGCGTTAGGGGCCTGTGTCATCGAAAAACACATCAAACTCGACGATTCAAAAGAAACCGTAGACAGTTTCTTCTCGTTAACCATTTCTGAGTTTCAACAAATGATCAGTGAAATAAGAGCCGCAGAGAAAGCTATCGGCACCGTAAACTACGATTTGACACCTGAAGCACTCAAAAACAAAAACGGTAAACGCTCTCTCTACGTCTCCGGCGATATGGAAAAAGGTGAGGTGTTTACAGAAAAAAACATCAAATCAGTGCGACCCGGCTTTGGCCTTGATCCGAAGTTCAAAAATCAAGTCTTAGGAAGGAGAGCAAAGACAAAGCTCACGGTTGGCGACCGCCTTCACTGGGACGTCATTGATTAAGGAACGCACATGTCACAAAGTCACATTACCCAGTTTATTGTTGAATACATAGAAGAGAACACGAGCGAGGCTGCGACATCAATTGACGCTACCACTGAGTTCGCAGCGAGCGGCATTTTAGATTCTTTCGCTATATTAAACCTCGTTATCACATTAGAAAGTGAGTTTGAAATCAAGTTTTCTATCGATGAGCTTTCAGATGAGTCTATTCGCACTGTCGGGCCATTAGCGAGGTTAGTCTATACGAAACGGGGTGACAGCTAATGAGGGCGTTATATTCACATATCCAGGCAATTAAAAACCTCCAACCAGATAAGGTAGCGCTTTATTTTGATGAACGAAGTTACACCTATCATGAGCTTTTTGAACTGACTTTAAAATGTGAATCATTACTCCTACAAACCAATATTTCACACCCCATTCGTATGGTGGTGATGTCAGAGAGTGCCCCGTACCTTATCGCGTGGGCTCTTTGCCTTGCCAAGACCAACAGTACCCTAATACCGGTCAACTGCCAGCTAACGCGCGAACAGCTGAAAACCGTGGTAAACGCTGCCGACGCGAATGCTGTTTTTTGCGATGAAAAGTTCGTCAAAACTTGCCGTACGATAGATGCAAAAGTGCTGTTGACGAGCAATGAAGTTGACGCTGTGCGCTTAACTACCACAGACGCCTGTGTCGACATGGGCAACACTGACATCGAAGATTTTTTAATCACGTTTTCATCTGGATCTACGGGTGACCCGAAACCCATCATGGTAGACCAAGCCACAAAACTCGCACGCGCACAGCAGACGATACAGCTTTACGGGTTGACGACAGACGATGTTGTTTTATGTGCATCGCCTTTTTTCCACTCATTAGGACAACGGCATGTTTTTGTTGCATTGGCGGCGGGCGCAACGCTCGTTTATATGCGACGCTTCACACCTGCAGACTGGATCGCGGCCGTGCACAAATACAAAATCAGTTTCGTGATTGCCGTGTCGTCTCACCTTCAAGCGCTTAAAGATGATTTGGTTTCTAATTCAAATAGACTGCAGTCACTTAAAACCATTGTCACGTCTTCAGCGCCCATTTCCAATGAGTTGAAAAGTGATTTGTTTAGACGCCTTGGCTGCAACTTCCATGAGATTTATGGCACAACGGAAGTGGCTGTAGTATCGAACCTCTATCCTACAGATGCTGATAAAAAATATGCAACCGTGGGCACTATTTGTGAAGGTGTCGAGGTCAAAATTCTTCGCGATGATTTAAGTGAATGCGCTCAAGGAGAGATTGGCGAAATCGTGGTCAAAACACCACTTTCATTCAATGGATACTATGGCAAAGACGATGTTTATTCACAAAGTCTTGTAGACGGTTTCTTCCGAACTGGCGACATTGGAAAAGTGGATAATGAAGGCTTTTTAAGTTACATATCGAGGAAGAAAGATATCATCATTTCGGGCGGTATTAATATTTACCCCAAGGACATCGAAGACATATTGGTCACCTGTGATGCTATTGACGAAGTCAGCGTTATTGGTGTCCCAGATGACTTTTTAGGTGAAGTCGTCGTAGCGGTTTGTGTTGCAAACAACACCGCTGAACGCGCATTAAGAAAAATAGCCAATAGTCAGCTTGCACCATTTCAAAGGCCGTTGAAGTACTTCTTTGTTTCCTCTCTGCCGCTTAGTCCCACCGGCAAAATACAGAAAAACGTGCTTCGAGAAGAATACGCGCCGCTGAATACAGATTGGACTCTCCCTCTAAGAGCGTTAATGTACGCAGAGAGCAAGAAATGAAACGATATATATTTGGTGCAGGGATCCAAGGAAAGGCCTTTTTAAGTGCTTTATCGAAAAGTGATGTCAACGTTGACGGGTTTGTAGATAGTTTTTCAAGCGCTAACACTTGCCTCGAACTTCCCATCGTAAAGCCTGAAGAGCTCAACGATAAGCATTGCGAGATCCTTATTTCAGTAGGTCTGATAAGCCATGTGATTAAAAATAAATTGGTGAGCGAAGGTTTTACGCGATGCCTAGACTTCACGCAAAGTGTATTGACCTATCCAGGCATTATCCATGAACTTAAAACAAAAAGTATGTGGTGGCATGATAACGTTGAGGAACGTTTAAATCTGAAACGGATAAGTGAATTTAAATCACTATTGTCTGATACGAAAAGCGTTGAGTTGTTAGAACAGATAGTTCGCTTTCGCACCGCATTCAAACCCGAAGATTATGTGATTCCTCAACTTGAAGAAACTCAGTATTTTCCATCTGATGTGGATGTTTTTGGTACGCTAGACGACATCCGCTTTGTAGATGCTGGGGCCTTCACCGGTGATACGCTCAGAGCCCTCTGGAACAAAAAAAAGAACAGATGTGTTAGCGGCATTGCGTGTTTCGAACCGGATACTCACAATATAAAAAAGCTGCAGGAAACGGCTAAAAAACTCGACATCAAACGCAATCTTTTCATTTATCCTGCTGGATTGTGGTCAACGATGGCGTTGTTATCGTTCGATAGCTGCGTAGGCTCGTCTAGCGCAATAACAGAGTCGGGTGGAAATACAACCATACCGGTAGTGAGCCTTGATGATAGTGTTTACCACATGGCACCCAATTTCGTTAAGATGGACATTGAGGGCGCCGAGTGTAATGCGCTCAAAGGGGCTAAAAGGATAATCAAGGACTTCACGCCGGTATTGGCAATTAGTCTTTACCATAAACCCCACGACCTTTGGGAAATTCCATTACTCATTAGGGAGTATTGCGATAACTATGATATGTACATCAGAATTTATGGTGATATGTTGCTTGAAACCGTGTTGTACTGTATTCCAAAAAAATGAGGACATAGGCGTTCAAAGAGGTTTGAAGACAGCGATGAACAGTTGCTAACAAACTAAGCGCTTCACTAACAAGAATTTATAGAAGAAAATTATGAGTCCGGATATTTTCAAACAAGCATGTGAACGAGCTTTCGACGACATGAAAGCACAGTCAGCATTATATCAACCCACAGAGTTTTGGGCCGAAGCGTCAGAAAAAATTTTTAAAAATTTAGACAGCGAGGGTATTGCTAACTTTCGCCGCGCTTCACTGCCGCTTTCCTTTTTCGTTCCTACCTATGGCCAACCTGGCAATGGTTTGAGTCAAACCAGTGAAGCGTTAATACAGGCACTGGCAAAACACATCCATCTATCTGAAAAACAAAAGCAAACGTTGAACGCTATGTTCATTGGTAGACAGCAAGCAGAGGCTGATTATCGCGTTTTATTGGCCAGTGCTTCGTCTAAAGCCGACACAAGCCTGCTTAACTTTTCCGAAAGTGAAGTGGGAAATCCCATAGAGCACTTTGAATTTGATGGAAAAAAATTCAGCCGCTCAGCGCTTAACTACCTGCTTGGACTCGCTTTTTTAAATCAGTTTACTCCGCTTAAAAACCTGCGTACCGTTGTAGAAATTGGTGGTGGGTTTGGCACGCTTGGAGAAATCTTAGCTAAAACGAATAACAACGTGAAGTACATGGACTTCGATATCGCGCCAACGCTCAACGTCGCAGACTACTATTTATCGAACGTGTTTGGCCGAGACAAAGTCGGTGGCTACTTTCAACAGGAAACACCTGTGGATGTAGGTGAAACTACTCGCCCACTGAATGTCTTTGGCGCCTGGCAGATAGAGGCGCTCGACGAACCCGTCGACTTATTCGTCAACTTCATTTCATTTCAAGAAATGGAGCCTGAGGTTGTACAAAATTATCTAAATCATGTAGATAGAGTTAAAACAAAATGGGTATTGCTGCGCAATATACGCGAGGGTAAACAAACTATTAAAGAGCATGGATTTGGCGTTAACGACCCCATTTACACCGAAGACTACAAAAAAATGTTGCCCAATTATGAGCCCATTTCAAGCAATGTCAGGCCCTTTGGATTAAAAACCTTAGATGGTTTTCATTCAGAGCTGCTCTTGTTTAAAAGGAAGTGCTAGGTTGCGCCGTTAAATTGCGGTTTGTAGTCGGCTTGCAACAAGTATTGAGCGTGACAAGCCGGTCATCACTAGGCCATTTCACGCAGGTATTGCCTCGCTACGTATTGTGCCTTTAGATAGGCTGGAACGGTTCCAATATCGATGTAAGGAGCGTCAGTTTTCCAACCAAAGATCTTACTTCTCAGTCCGGCAATAACATCTTTGCTAAGATCCATAGATGTATTAGCAGGAAGCGTAGAGAAGTACTTATCGAATACATTTTCATTAAAGACAAACAGCGCACCGCTTGCAAGGTTTCCTGGTGGATTAGAAACCTTCTCGTGAAAATTCGTTATGACATTCTGTTCATCCAGTTCAACAATGCCGCATGACTGTGGTGAGTCTGTTTCGAACAACAATGCGGTGATGTCTGTATCGTCGGGACGCTTGTAGTGTTGCTTTACCAATCCATGTAAATCGCTACAGCAGAAATTATCGGCATGGATCACGATGGTTTCATGCCCTTGCCAAAAATCTTTCTGTGCGATTAATGTTCCGGCCGTACCTAAGAGTTTAGGCTCATTAACCAGCCGAATGTTGGTTTTATAATCACTCTGGTTGACGAAGCGCTCAACTTGTTCCGCAAGGTAATGCGTATTGATCAATATTTCTTCGATCCCCAATTTGACGAGTTTTTCTAACCAGAGTTCAAGCAGTGGAATGCCGCAAATGGGCACCAGACATTTAGGTACATGCTCGGTGATGGGCTTAAGTCTAACTCCCATTCCCGCGGCCAATAGAATTGCCTTCATATTATTCGAATGACTCCCTTATTGATTGTAATAATATGGACTGTTCGAGGGGTTTGTTACCTAAAATATCAACCTGACATGCTGATGCTACGCTAGCTATGTAGAACGCCTCCCAAGCTGACGCACCCGCCGACATAGCTAACGAACTCGCGGCTAAAAAGCAATCGCCAGCGCCCGCGGGATCTGCTGCATTTTTGTTTATTGCAGGAATTCTGTCGTTTCGCCATTGATTGGGTAGATCGCCTGGAATGTGAATAAAGACGCCCTCTGCAGCGAGAGTGATAACAAGGTTTTCCGGATTAGATTTCTCACATAGTTTCTTTGCTAAAATCACAAGACCATCATCTGGGTTATTGAGTGCGACTCTTACTTCTTTTTCCGTCGGCGTAACTAAAAGCGTATCGCTGTATCGAGAAATATCACCGACTTGGGAAGACGTTTGGCTATCTGCAACCAGCCTTACCCCATTGTCTTTACATGCTTTTGTAATTTTATTGACTAAGCTTTGAGGAAGTACACCATAGTTGAAATCCGAAAAAATTAACACGTCTACATCGTTCAGGATTAGACTTATTCCATCAAACAACTGTTGTTGCAACTCTTCAGATATCTTGTGATGTCTTACTTGATTGACCCTTAGAAGTGTTTTAGTATCCGCTCGATAGCGAGTTTTTAGCGGTGTTGGGCGACTCGCGTCTTCCAACAACACTGGTGCCACTTGGTATTTATGTATATTTGATTTTACGTATTCAGATTTAGCGTCAGCTCCTATCACGGAAAACAGCGTAACCTTATTGGCTCCAATCGACTTGATATGGCCTGCTGTTATTGCTGCGCCTCCTAAAAACGTGTCTGTCTGATTGGGGGTCATTACAATAGTAGGATCCTCTTGAGAAAGGCCAACGGCTTTCCCTTGCACGTATTCATCTACAATCACTTCGCCCACTACCGCTACGTTCAGCTTGGACATTTTAGTAAATGTTGTCACTAGATTTTTAAGCTTTATTTGGTGGCGTTTCGCGTAAAGTTTTAGCTCTGAGAAATCAAAATTCTGCCCAATTTGTCGGACTCGCTTTACATACAATTCAGAGCCTGTATCAAACTCGCCAGACCCGAAAATGAGCTTGCCACCATATACATTCACTGCATCTAGTTCTTGATTTAATCGGCCTTCAAATTCTTTTCCTTTCACCACTATGCTTGGCTGTAGTTGAGCGACTAATTTTTGAGGCGGTAAATCGGTCAAAAGCGCTTCGTCAACACATTGTAGAGATCGCACCATTTCGAGCCGGTGCTCTTGGTCGAGTCGACTTGTAACTTCCATCGCTCTATCAGTGTTTACGGCTACGATTAAGTGCTCCCCACACTCTTTAGCAAACTTTAATAACCTGATGTGACCAGGATGAAGCAGATCAAAGTTTCCTTGAACGAGAACCGTCTTCAATTTGTCTCTCCGTTTAGTATTCTGGGTTAACGATACACGTTGGCTTTTAAATCCCCAAACTCTCTTTTCTGTGGAATGAATAAAGTGGTTCGTGTGCCACAACTTGTCTCGTAATAAATTAAACCAAAGGCCTGTGGTGCTTGATTTTAAACGTTAGGCTCCAATCAGCAATCAGTTTCAGAGGAGTTAAAAGTTAGCTAGATGAAGCTTCGAAGAGCATTTCATCTATTGTCTCTATTTGCATAGCGCCTAAACAACACAGATAACGCTACTTTTAGCGAACAAGCATCGAAAATTAAAAGCCAATCGCTTGGGTGTTAATAAGCGATCTAAAAACTTTACCAGATTCTAACGTGCTAATAGCCTCATTGATATTCTCAAGAGAGTAATAATCAGATACCAAGTCAGGAACTGAAATATCAAGATTTTGAATAATTTCTGCAATTTTCGGTAGGTCTTTATCTGGTTGGCAATTACCACCCCATGTTCCATTGATTTGCTTTCCACATATTAACGCATGGGGATCGAGCGAAATTTTTTCTCCAGCGGCGGGGTGAGACGCAAAGTAACAGATGCCCCGATTATGAACATTGTCAAAAGCCAGCTCAATCGTTTTACAACTACCTGCGCTTTCAATAGCATAATCAAAGCCTTGTGGGTGGTTTGTGGATAGCGTTTCCCTTATATTAACGCCAGCAAGATAAACGGTAGTTGCGCCAAGTTTTTTTGCTAGTGTGAGCTTTTCTGGTTGTGTATCGACGACGACGACTTCTTTTGGTTTAAAATAGTTAAGCATTAGAAGCGCGCTGACACCAATTCCTCCCAAACCAATCAACAGAACAGTTGAAGAGTCTCTTGGCTTGACCTCATTCAACACTAAACCAGCTCCTGTGGGAAGTGCACAGCCAAGTAATACGGCCAATTCATCCGCTAAATCGTCAGGACAATGTGTTAATCGATTCTCTGAAACTAAGGTGTACTCAGCAAAAGTGGTGACAGGTCCTGCGTTTATCTTTTGACCTGCGGTTGTTTCGAGAACCGTTCCTCCACTATCTAGTCCTGTCGCTTTGATCCACCCTAATATCACACGTTGACCAACCCGTACCTTTGATACCCCCTTTCCAATAGCAACCACTTCTCCCACACCTTCATGGCCCATCATATGAGGAAGGTATCTGTCCTCACCTCTTTTCCCTTGAATCTCCATCAGTTGACTTCTACAGACACCGGCGGCGGTTACCTTCACCAACACTTGGCCATGTTTTGGTACTGGCATTTTTATGTCTGTTATTTTTAGACATCCCGGTGAGTGAAACAATACAGCTGCGCGAAAGGAGTTGGGGAGTGTCATGTTAGCTCCAAGGAACCGTTGATTTCGAACTAATGAATACACTGCCATCTTTATAGCTACGCGGGAGCTGATCTAACGTTTCTACTTTTTGCCATGCGAGGTGTTGCGCAAAGATATTCACTTTAGCCTGTTTCACGTAATCGAAAATAATTTCTGCATTGTCATCTCCATTGACCTCTAGCATAAAATCGATACGCTGAGCATCCGATATGGAAATACTGGTTAATACATCAGCCTCTTGGCCTTCAATGTCTATCTTGATAAGGTCAAAATTAGCTGCTATTGATCCAATATTCACTACCGTTACGTCGAACCTCTCTAACTTGCCATACGGGTTTGGTTTAGCGCCTGACAAGTGGCTACCAGTTAAGTTACCGCATACACGAGTGAACTCTGCGAAACCATCGTAACTGCCAGCAGCAGCATTAATAGGGTGAACAGAAGTTGCTTGGTTAAGTTTTAGATTAGATTCGAGCTGTGAAAAAGTTTGAGGATCAGCTTCAAAGCATGTCACGTCCATACCGAGTTTGTTCAAAGCTATAGAATGTAATCCTACATTAGCCCCCAGATCGAGGACCTTTTTGTATCTGTTTTTATTCGCTTTATAAAAAGCGAGAATCATGACTTCGTCTAGCCCGAACAGGTGCGTAGTATTCACGCTACCCATGTCAAAAAATGGGATGGAAAGTTCAATACCTTGATCAATAGAAATTTGGGGCGCTGACGCTTTTGAATAAGCCACCTTAACCTCTTGCAACAATCGCTTTTCTATATCTGCATAAAATTGGCTTTCTTTGTTGTGAGAGTTAGTGTTTGATGTTAATTCATCCATGTATGGTGACAAGTTCATTTAGTTCTCACTTTGTTTTTTGTTAAGCGATGGAATAATCATTAATTCATCAATAGTACCCTGAGGCATCAGAGGGGACATATTTTCTAATGGATTACCGTATTTTATGATCGGCTCGTATCGAAAGTCAGGTGAAACTTGAAGTTCAACTAGAAACGGGCTATCCGCGCCCCATTTAACGCGATGCATTTGCTCTGACGTTTTTACTTCCGTACTCTCAATATGATACCCATTAGCGACTTGAGTGAAATTGAGTGTGGGCAGCCCATAATTAAGGTCAGCAGCGTAATACTTGCTCTCTAGCCAATCATCTTGCGTTTGTTTGATCATGCAGTGTCCAACATTGTTGTACACCCATATAGTAATTGGCAATTGATGGGTTGCAACGGTAGCGAGTTCCTGCACGTTCATTTGCAGGCCACCGTCACCTGTAATGCAAGTTATTCGTTTTCCAGAAGCGAAATGAGCACCAATGGCGGCTGGAAGCGCGTAACCCATGGGGGTATTGTTGTACGAAGAAATATACCTTTGGCCAACTTTTTCTTCACCGTAAACAAGGGTAAGCGGAAGGCAAGTGCCGGTATCTACGACAATAATTTCATTTTTATCGAGCTGTGATGAAATAAACTTGGCGGCAGTATAAGGGTCAACACCGATTTCTGGTGACTTAGGTATAAAGTTCAACTTTTTTCGAACGAACGTTATGTATGAGCGCCACTTCTCTTGATTAAACGACAAGCTATGCTGCTCGAGGTTTTGGCTTATCTCGTCGAAAAATTGCGCACAAGATAGGTTCAATTTGTGATGAATTGTCCTCGATAGCTTCTCAAATTTATCTATTTCACCTTCATCAATGTCCACCATTGCTAAAGTGGCCTGTCTTGCAAACGTGTCAAGTTTTGCCGTTGCTCTTGAGTCTAATCTACAGCCAATAGACAATACAAAGTCCGCATTTTGCAAGACGATGTTATTACCGCGTAATGAATGCGTTCCAAAGCTACCTAGATTTAAAGGTTCATTGGTATCAGATATACCTTTAACGGGCCATGTCGTTAAAAAGGGCAGTTGAAACTTTTTTGCAAAAAGCAAAGCTTGCTCTAATCCTCTTGACCGTAATAACCCAGCGCCAAATATAAGCAGTGGACGTTCAGCATTTTTTAAATCGTGTAAGATGTTTTGATAGTTAACTTGGCGTTTCTTACTAGGCGGCAGAATGTTATCAGAAACATCAAAAAAGTGATGTTCTCCAACTTGAAGAAACTCTCTTTGAAAGTCATCGGGTATATCAATCAAAACTGGACCAGGACGGCCAGAAAGCGCTATCTCAACCGCTTTGGGTAATTCATCAATAATATCTTGGGGTGACTTGAGCCTTACTGCATATTTAGTTATCGGTTTAGCCATAGACACAATATCGGTCTCTTGAAAGCCATATTGCCTTACGCCTAAATCATCCGATTGTCTAAACGAAGCGACATTGCCGGTTATATGTAAAGTAGGGACTGAGTCAAAATAAGAACAGGCAATACCCGTTAACAAATTGGTTGCCCCGGGTCCAGATGTCGATATTGTAACACCCAGTTTTTTGCCCGCTCGCGCATAGCCATCAGCGGCCATCGCTGATGCTTGTTCATGTTGCATTGCTACAGCAATAAGTGCTGAGTGTTTTTCAATAGAATCTATGAGGTGTAACGCTGCCCCACCTTGCAGGACAAAAGCATGTTTAACATCTTGGTGTGCGATAAAATGAGCGACATAGTCGGTTAGTTTCATTTTGCGATCCGCTCATTTCTTCTTAATTTAAATAAGTCACTATTTTGCTCCAACTTACTCAACAACTCTTGATCAAATATCTCTTTTGAAGCAACGCTAAAATTTCTTCCCGAATAATTTTTATCGGCCTCATTTAAGAGTTTTAAAAGACTCCCAGTAACAAGGTCCATTTGAATAAAATCTTGTGCATTATACCGTCTTATCGTTTCTTCATAAGCGCTCGGCACTACATCTTTTGCTTCCATCGTTTGCTTATGTATGGCCGACTCTACCCAACCAGGACCAATATTTAAGAATATTTGGTCGGGGTATTCTGCCGCAAGGATCTCGTTCATTTTAACCAAGGATGTTTTGGAGGCAGTGTAAGCATTAAATCCCGAAGGTGCACTGTTCACGCCACCACCCGCGAGTGTAAGGATTTTGCAACCGTTCCTTACGTTCGGCAATGCTTGATTCAAAGTCTGAATGATTGAAAGGTAGTTTGTTTGAAGAGTTTTTAGCCATTCGCTATACGCAACTTGAGCTAGCTTTCCGATAGGAGACATAGCTCCATGAACAAAAAAAATAGCATTGTATTTGGAAAAATTAACGCTTGGCACCCATGACGAGACACTGGCAGTATCACTAAAGTCTACCTCGTAAAGTCTGTCTAGCAAGGGCTGAATTTCTGCGCATAACGCATTTTTATTCCTGTAGGTGCCATCTACACTCCAGCCGTTAGAGGTTAGTTCTTTGGCAAATGCAGAGCCAATACTGCTATTTATTCCCGTGATGAGGATGTTTTTATTGTTCACGGCATTCGACATCAAATGTGCTCTCTATGTCTGTAACTAATTCATTGAAGGCTTTTTTAATGTTATCTGAACTGTCACTCTTCCAAATTAGCTTCTGATACTTATTGGTTACAAAAAATGGGTCTTTGTTAGGTTCAAGGCCTATTTTCAACGTATTATTAAGTGTGGTTGTTGGGTTATGCTCGGTGAGAAACTGAAACTTTATCGCTTTCGCACCTTTAACGAAGTATGCAGGGTATAACGCGCCTGATGAAACTCCCATTACTATGTATGACTTCTCATATAATGCTACACGTATAGTCACATCACTGGATGCAAGAGGAAACGTTGAACACTGACCAAATCTAGTCTCGTCTAATGGAGAGAACATATTGTAGCTGTCTCTTAGCACTAGAACACTGTAATGTTCTCGGTCGAGGCTCCTAGAAAATCTAGCCCATTCATCAATATTGTTGTTTCGAACCTTTTGACCTTGAAGCTCCCTAAGCACGATAACAACTAATTTTTTGTTCTGACTGTTTACCGTTTTTAGAAACTGAGTTACTAACTTTGCAGCAATAGTAGGCGCTTTCAGAACAGCAAGGTTTCTTCCAGCGTTTACGTAATTTCGATAGTCTGGAATGTTATTAACAGGTTTTGGCTTAGTTAAGGAATAGCAAGCAGGAAACAAATTTATTTTGTTTTGTAACAAGGGCGTTATTTCCTGCCTGAATGCCAATTTAGAATAGCCTTTGCAACTCGGTAAACAACTAAAAGCAGGGATCACCAAGTTTTTCATCCTCCAACCGAAGTCATCTGAGTCATACAACACATTCATAGAGAAATCGTTTTCGCATGAAGAGTTTGCTGGAACGACAACAAAATGAATGTGGGCCAAACCCAAATCAATTCGCTTTTGCTCTGCCAATACGATGAAAGTAAACACGTCGTAGCTTGGTATATTTATGTTCATATCATAAATAGCATACAGCGTGGTTGCTGATTTTATTGTTTCAAGTTTGAGCGCACTACAATTTTTAATTGAGTTATCGTGGTGATTAAAGAAATAGATATTATCTAACTCAAAGTTATGACGTAGCAGATCATTTGTAATTTCGTTGACGTGTTGTGAACAAATGATAATTCTGTCAATTAAAGACCTATCCATTTTGGATAAGTTTTCAAGGGAAACGACCTCATGTTGATAAACTTCATCGCCGTAAGTAGATGCAAAGATCAACTCTGCTTGCGAAGCTACAAGGCTTTTAACCGTTTCAGTAGTATCTGTAATGCCATAAATTACCGTCTTCAAGCTAAATACCTAATTTGACAATATAATTTTTAATAGCAACTTTCATTCCATAAACACTTGTATTAAAAATATTAAAATGGACCTTTGAACCAACTTCCCGGGACATCATGTGGAGATTGCGCTTGTTCAGTGTGTCTAATATTCGTCGCCAATACATCGCTTACGGCGTCAATAATTTCTTTTTGTCCGTTATAGAAGTTAGTTGTTAAGCCAAAGCTTGTAGGCTCAGGTATATCCGGAAGTCCCAGACGTATAGGTGGTTTTTTCAATTGGGTAAAACAATGTTCTGACACTCGCGCTGCTACCTCACTGGACACAGAGAAGGACAAATGACCGATGTCGGTTATCAGACAATAATTAGTTTTATTTACCGATTTATATATGGTCGACCAGTTAATGTCGCTAGTGCATGCTATCTCGATGATTTCACATGATACACCTTGCTTCTGCATCTGGTTTGAGGCGTGTATTGCTTCTAACAGCATATAACTATTAGCGATCAACGTTATATCGGTCCCTTCTCTGATAATTCTAGTAGTGTCAATTTGATTTTGAAAACTCACCAGTTTGCTTTCACTTACCTCTTGATTGTGTAACCACCTGTGCTCTAAAAACACAGTAGGGTTATTATCCATAATCGACTGATATAGCAGCTGCCCCACATTATCGGTTAAGCCCGGGGTGATAACCTTAAGACCGGGAATGTGTGCAAACCACGACTGTAAACTTTGTTGATGCGTTGGGCCTTGGCCCCACCCTCTACCAATAATTAGACGCAGGGTTAACGGCACTGACATTTGCCCATTAAACATGTAGTGCCACTTAGCGGCATTATTTACTAATTGATCTAATGCAAGTAAAAAAAAGTCTACTCTTTGATGCGTCATTAACACCCGAGTACCCGCTATTGCTGCTCCTATACCTATCCCTGTCATTGCATTTTCAGAGGTGGGCATATCGAACACCCGGTGTGAGCCGAACTCACTCTCAAGCCCTTGAGTGGTGCCAAATATGTTTTTCGGATCGTTGATGCCTAACCCCATGCAAATCATGTTTGGATCTTGTCGCATGGCCTGCTTTTGGGCTTGATTGATTTGAGCAGAAAAATGCGTCGTCTTATCTTGCATAAAGGCAATCTCCGATACTCTCTAAAGGAGCAAAGCTACTTTGTTTTGCGTACTCGAAAGCAACGTTTATTTCGCCTTGTATATCTTGCTCAATTTTTCTTTTTGTCCTTTTCCAATCTTGACTATCAGAGAGTAGAGTTTCAAGATTGCTAATAGGGTCGTTTTCTAACCAGTAATCCACGTCTTTTTTTGGTCGGTAATTTAAATCGTCATCAAAATTTGGGCCGCAATGTTCTCTGTGTCTGTACGTCATAAACTCGATAAAATATGGGCCTTGTTTATTTCGAATGTAACTAACTGCGTTCTGCACAGCTTGATAAGTGCTTTCAGGCTGATTACCGTCGACAACACAAGAATCCGCCCCAATTTCTCTTGCCAACTGATGAATTTTTCTCGATTGAGGCTGCCTTACGCCCAACGGACTATAAACCGAAAAAGCGTTGTTTTCACAGGCAAATAAAATAGGCAGTTGTTTCACTACAGCAAAGTTCATTGCTTCATAGAAAGCACCTTCCTCCGTTGCGCCTTCGCCAAAATAGCTTACCGTTAAGTGGCTCTGTTGATTCAGCTTTTGATGCAGTGCATTACCTACTGCCAATGGAATACTGTTGCCTACAATTGCAGTGCTCGCGATAAAGCCTGATGCAAGGTCTGTCAAATGCATTGAGCCGCCACGTCCCCCAGTACAACCGGTTTCTTTACCGTAAAGCTCAGCAATTAACTTAAGTAGAGAACCGCCTTTAGCTAGATAGTGGGCGTGCGCTCTATGTGAGCTATAAGCTTTATCTTCATGCGTTAGAAAACTCGATAAAACAACGGGAGGCAGTTCTTGGCCTACGGATAGGTGAGTGGGACAGCGCATTTTCTGCTCACTGTATTTGGCAGCGATTGCTTCTTCAATTCTTCGAATTCTTAATGTGGCTTTGTATAATGCTAAGGTATTCATGGGATAAACCAATAGAAATCGCCAGTGTACCCAACATCGTTGAAAAATTTCTTCCAATCATCAACATGCATCATTGTCTTAGCGGTCAAGTTCCAAGCTTCCATACGCTCTCGTTCTTCATCATTGCGATAAGCGTCAACGGTAATGAACGACTTACCGCGAGACACCCTTTCAATTTCTTGCAACGCGATAGCGCATTCGTTTTTATCGAGATTGTGGATTGTGTTAATTGAGATAACAGTATCGAAACTATTGTTTTCAAAGGGTAGTTCGGTTGCGTTACCGACTTGCAAAAATTCCTTTACTTCAGGTTTAGCATTTGCGATTGCATATTCAGAAACATCTAGTCCTTGTAAGTGTATATCGGGTAGCTCTTGCTGAATGTCGTAAAGCATAAATCCTTTTGCGCAACCAACATCCAACAATGATGACTGGTTGGTCAACTCGAAATGCATAATGAGTTCTGGCACTACCGGTTGCCAAAACCGAGCATTATAACTAAAGCCTCCATAACCGGTTTCTCTTTCGCCGTCGAAAAACTCTTTACCGAATTTTCTAGCGATGGCTCTCACTTCTTCGCTTTTTGACTCTAATCGCCCTGATAAATCTCGTTTACTTTTCGGATAATTTTTCAGTAAATCAATTTCTTGTCCAAGCATAAATAACTCTTAAGGCTTGTGAATGTAATCCAGTGGTGTACTGGCTAGTTGGTCAAAGTTGGCTTTCACCCAATCAATAGTTCGCTCGATCCCCTTCTCCAGCGAAATCTTATCTTGCCAGTTGAGGTCGCTCCTAACTTTGCTACTATCAAGAAGGTAGGCGGAGTCTTTGCCTAATCTATCGTCTGCGACTTCACATAGTTGTTCAAAGGGCATCGTCATTTTTTCACAAATCAATTCAACTAACTGGCGAATAGTGATCATGCGTTCGGTAGAAATATGGTAAATTTCACCATTCTTGCCTTTTTCACCGATAGCTTGAGTAGCGCTAGACACATCGTCTATATGAATAAATGAACGTGTGGAATGACCACCACCATGCAGTTGTAACTTTTCACCAAGCAGTATGTACATGATGGCTCTTGGGATAATACGGTAAAGTTGTTGCCCTTCTCCGTACACGTTCGCTGCGCGAGTAAGCACAACAGGGAAGTCATAAACATCGTAAAAGTTTTGCAGACTCATGTCGGCCGCTGCGCGTGAAACCGCATAAGGTGTACTGGGCTGGTAGTTAGTGTGCTCTTTAACTAACCCATGACAGCTGCCATAAACTTCGGGCGTCGAAATATGAACGTATCTGTCTAGACAGTCTTTACGACGCAGTGTGTTGTGGAACTTAATAGTCGATACCGTATTGGTCATAAACCAATGTTCAGGGTACTCCCAACTTTGGCCCACCATACTTTGCGCTGCAAAATTGTAAACGGTATTAATTTTATGCGTGTCAATCAACTGTTCTATACGTGCAAGATCGTGGTTTAAATCTAACTGATGGAACTGCAATCGATTGGCGTTTTGCCACTTGTATGGAAGCAGTGCGTTTACCGGCTCAGCAGAGCGGCTTACTGCAATAATCTCTTGGTCTTGCGCCAACATGTGTTTACAAAAAGAGGCACCAGAAAACGAGTTGCTCCCTAATACTAGTATAGGTCTACTCATAGTGTAATTCTGCCTATCTGTTTAGCGCAGTGAATAAAGCTTTCATTAGGATATGCCCTAAAATAACCTGCGTATCTTCTGAAATTTGCATGTCATCAATACAAAAGTGAAAAGGCAGATCGAGCATCGCTTTCGCATTTCCACCGTTGTAGCCGAGCACGCCTACGGTTTGCATTCCTAGTGTTCGAGCTTGCTCTATGGCCTTTGTAATATTGTCAGAATTACCGCTTCCCGATAACACCAGTAAAATGTCTCCAGGCTGCCCTTTAACTTTCAACTGATGAGCGAAAATATTGTCATAACCTATGTCGTTTCCTAAACAGGTAAGGACCGAACTATTTGCTGCCAATGCCTCAACTTGAAGAGCATTTCCTTCTGGGCTGATACCAAAAGTAAAGTCATTAGCTAAGTGAATAGCATTGGCCGCACTTCCACCGTTACCGCATATATAAAGCGTACCGCGATCTTCTTTCATCTTAAGAAGCATATTGATAAAAGTATCAACATCGGCACTATTTAGCTGGTTTAATACTGACATCAAGTCGTTGGTATATTGAAAAACTAAATTTTCAGTTGCAGTAGGTGTAACCTCAGTAAGGTGATTGGATTTCATCACAAGACTTCCTTTTGCATCCACTTTAAGTTGTGAAATCGCTCTTCATCTTTTAACTTACCAGTACTATAGGCGTTCACTATTTCATCAATTGCTGTAGACACGTTTTTGGTAGGGGCAAAGCCTGTAGATATTAATTTATCGGAGTTTATACGGTAACTGCGAGGGTCGTTTGATGGCGTAATCACCACGTCACAGTCGACCTTTTGTTGTACCATTTCAGCAATGTGAGCAATAGAAATGTTTTCAAAGCCTGCATTGAACACGCCCTGTGTTTTATCAGGGTTTTCCAACATAAAAACATACAGGTCAGTTATATCGTCCATGTGAATATTCGGACGCACTTGCTTCCCGCCAAATACGGTAATTTTTTTATTCGTTAAAGCCTGCATCGTTAACATGTTAACGCTAACATCTAAACGCATGCGCGGTGACAAACCACACACCGTGGCGGGGCGAACGATTTGCACTTTCATGTCATTGGCATAGCTGAGCAACACCCTTTCTGCCACCATCTTAGTTTTATTGTATTCCGAGATGGGCTCAAGCGTTAAATCTTCAGTAACTTGCTCTTCTGCCTTGACACCATAGACGCTACCCGAGGAGGCATAAATAAACTGTTCTATACCAACGCGCTTTGCCCGGTCAGCCAACTGCATGGTTGCCAGCGCACTCACTTCCCACGTCAGCTTCGGGTTTAGGTCACCACAGGGATCGTTTGCAATAGACGCTAAATGAATAATGGCATCGACGCCATCAAGCGGAATACTATCGGTATCTCTCACATCGCCTTTAATAACTTGAAGATTGCCGTGCTGGGGTAAAAAATTACCGAACCACTGGGTGTCAAAGGCGACAACGCTATAGCCTTTAGAAAGGAGTTTTGGTACGAGGACTGTCCCCTTGTACCCTGTTGCACCAGTAACTAAAACTTTTTTCATATTTCGCACTGCTTTTTCAAATCGTAAGTAAATAGCATAACATTTTGGTTAGTTTGGCGTTTTAAATGCTGTTTTGTCTCAACGCTATGCAAGAATTAAGTATACAAATAGTTATATCGTTAGGCTGCTTTGGTTTCTTTAGCTTTTTTTGGCTTTTAAGCCATTCACGAATTCACCGAGTAAGAAAAGCCCCATCATTTATCGAGCTTAATCGTATTTTCGCAAGGTTGTATTAAAACCATAATGCGTGACGCTTCTTGCAATTTTAACTTCTGCCAAGGAAGGTGCTGGCTTCTGATTCAAAGCACCAAAAACAGATTCTCTTCCCTAACAAAAGGTAGAAACCTAAAACGTTCGTCTGCACCGCTCACCATCTCTTCTTCACTTAAATACTCACGCGTAAAAGCTATATAATAATAAGACTCATAACAAATAAAGGACGACAAGCAAGTAAACTCCGTTAGGTACCCAGACAGAACATCAAGAGTGTCTCTTTCAGTGAGTTTCGGCACCACAACTTTTATCGACGGGCTACACGTCGCGGCATTTAATGCAATAAAAAATGCGTAGTTTTCTTTATTGCCAAAGCCTTCGAAAAGATAGTTCTTGTTGCTGAAGTACTGAGGAAAGTAAACGTGTAAGGCGTCGACGTCTTCTCTTAGCAACCTATCTAAATCCTCTTGATTCGTTACAATCAAGCACAGCTTTTCTCCACTTCGCGGGGTAAGCGCGAGGTCGCCCTGATAAAATTCTATGCGAAGCTTTTTAATGGTTGGCGAAGACTTGTTGAACTGTACGCCAAGTAAGCTTGCAGCGCTCTCTAATGCTGTTTTAGCGTACTCACTATATGCCGTTAAGTTCTGCCCAACATAATATTCAGGCACTCTGATCTGAGCACGCTCCAGTGGGCTACAGGATATGAAGTCGAGTTCGTAAGGCGCAACTTCCATGCTCGCGCTTGTGTCAGTCAAAAACAATATCCACTGTTCTCTAATTCCGTTAAGGAGCTCTAAACATTCCGCATCGTCTGACATATTCAGTGTTTTACTTAATACGGTATTTACGTAATTCACCGAGCCGTGCAGGTAATAAATCACTATCGGCTTATCATCTCTAAACAGGTCGATAATAATTTTTCTACTGTTTATTATCGCTTTTTCTGCGTCAGCTCTTTCTTTGAACGGTTTGCTCATCGCTTTTTCAAGTAAACTGAGACCGTAAAGTAAATCGCTGTTTTTGACTTTCTCATCAAATCGTTCAGCAAAAATATCCTTATCGAGCGTTTGGTGTGCCGTATTTTCTAACCAGTCTATTGCTTCGGCTTTTTTGTGCGCATCTGACAGGATCAGAATGTTTTCAGGCTCTAACGGAATAGTACGTTTTATTTTGGCGCCGTCATTTAAATTGTAGACATCAACATCCGCATTGGCGTTGCCTAATGCCAACTCAATAATGGTCTTGGACATTTTGAATTCGTACTTTGTGTTGACAAACGGTCTCAAGTTGCCCTCTACAGTTAACGACGTATTGTAGGCGCGCGTGTACTCAATGTACTCTTCCCCATTTTCTAGATAATATCCAGACTGTTTAGAGTGGTGATGTTTATGGTCGACGAATCCCAAATCGACGCCGAAGAGATAAATTTGTTTAAAACCGAGCTCTAACGCGCAGTCAATCGCAAAGTTAGAAACAGTGGGATAAGAATATTTTAAAGAAACAAACTCGTGTTCGCTAAACAAAGACTCAAGAATAAGCGTTGCTGGCTCCCCTTTCTTTAAAGACAACAATGCATTTTTATACGCGTTGATGACGTCGGGGTGAACACCGTTGCCACTGATAAGGGTGACTTTTTTTAGGTACTCTTTATCATTTATTCTCACCAACCAGTCATACGGCGACCTGTTTACTTCCAAATCAACGTGATAATCAGGGACAATATGGTTTTTATGCAGTACTTGTAAGGCCGTGCCACAGCTAATGACTATCGCATTAGCATGCTCTTCTTTCAAAATAGGAAGAAGATTATCTAATGATGGGCCATTGCCTACGATAAATACCGGCACGTCATTGAGAACGTGCGGCTTAGTTTTACTTTTTAACAAGTACTTGAAATTATTTTCGACTGACCATTTGCTATGCGACACGATATATCGAGAGTTTTCAAAATTATCACTTAGCCCGATAACGAGCCTTATTTCTTCTCGTAAGTTATTCAACGTGGGTTCGAGAACGTCGTTATCATAGCTTTTAAACAAAAACATGTTTGCCAAGTTATAACTCCCCACCCTATCGAACTGAGTGAGAAAGTCGCGTACTAAGTTTGAACCATCGTCACCGATGTTGAGATAAATACTGCTTTCGCTGGCATCTATTTTTTCGAGCAGTGCTGTCCAGTCTATCGAAAATAAAGATGCATAGAAAAAGTCACGATTAGGCTCATAAACAAACAGTTTGCCTATCTTGTGGGCGTTCAGTAAACACTGAAGCTGATAGCCACTGCCGATGCCAAATAGCAATAACGATTTTATATCGTGATTTAAAACAGCACTATCAGTCGTATACTTTTTAACTTCGTTTTGAATTCTTACAACAGTGCGATAGTGAAAATGAGGATACAGTTTTCCACCAGTGTAATTTAGCACCAATTCATCTCTGCTAGGGTTGTCTTTAAACATTGCATAAATGTCTTCAGACTCTTTTTTAGCATTGTCGCCGAGTAAGTAGGTTTGATGCTTAACGTTAAGCAAATTGACTTCGCCTGCCGCGTTAGCGACTACTTGCCAATGCACTGGAGTATATTTTGCAAATTCCTCAGCAATATCAGGAAAGTACTTTTTAAAAGCCTCTAGGTTGCATTCAAACCTATCGTGATCGAGATTATCCGAGCTCCACAACGATGAAGACACTACAGGTGTCCATTTGGGCACGTAATTTTCAAAACGGGGCTCTTTTACATCAGGCCTTAGGTCTCGATTTAAACACCAGTTATTAGCTGTCAACTCGTCACGAATATCATCGAACTCACTGCAGTGATAATGAAAATAAACCTGTGAAGAGGAGATGCCAAAGGCACGGTTTAACTCGTTCAAGTCTGAAAATAACGATTTACCATTATTGGGCATTTGAAGATACAGAGACACATTTTTTCGTTTCGCAATGTCAAAGATGCGTGGCCATACACCGGCATAAAGTGAACAAACCAAATAATCCATATTGGGTTCATAAACCACGATATGCTTTATATCAGTCACATTTAACAGCTCAACTAAGTGCTGTCCGAGCCCAACACCAAACACCACAAGAGCGCGTTCGCTGGACGGGGGGCGAATTAAAGTGGAGCATTCCTCAGCAGTTGAGAGTTGTATCTGCTGTGGCTTCGCTAGAAAGTGCTCAACGTGACGACTTATCGATTCCGATACCTGAGAACCGTAGAACACCGTCCCTGAATTCGACTCCACGATATCAACTTCACCGTCTTTATTAACGAACACTGAATTATGTTGAAATGTGTGATTTTTTAGGACCTTATAAATAGAGGGAACGATACGCTGAAAGTTTGTTAGGCTTTTGTTGTAATTTTTAGTAATAATAGGAAGTAGCGCTTCCTCTTTTTCTAATTGTGTTTCATCGTCTTCAATAAACAGCTGAATGGCTTTACGCATTGTTATCTGTATCTCTTCACTGCATGATTCGCTCGTTTGAGGTTTATTACCTCACTTTTTGCCTCTTCACGCAAATGATACGTTATAGATTCCAGATGTTTATTGCACTCTATTTCAGATTTGACAAATTGTTGTTTGTTTTTCAATCGTTCTCTGTTCAGTTCTCTCACAATAAGTTTGTGCCGAAGTGAGACAAGTTTAAGAAGAAAGGTTGTTTCTACCTCTGCCTCTTGGAGTAGCGCCGCTAGTTTGTCGTTTACCAGCGATAAAAACGGCGGCGTCAAATCGTGGGTAAGCGCTAAGTGGCCATCATCATCCATTTGACGCAGCCATGGCCTTCTTCTCGTAAGCTTCCAGCTTTGCGCTTTCCGGAATTGCAACCCACGCATCTCGGATAGGTTCTAGTAAGCTGTAAGCTTCGTCCAACTTAGCGATGTCATTGTTGAAATGAGCGTCGTTGATGAGTTCGACGATGTAACTGTAAAGCGAAAATAGGTTCGCTGCTATTTCGCCACCTACATCCATATCAAGTGTATCTCTCAAATAAATAACAATAGATGTGGCTTTTGTTACAAACTTAGACTTGTCAACAAAATCTTTACGCTCCATGGCACCTTTGGCATAGGCAATTTTATCCATGGCCCCCTGCATTAGCATTAATGTAAGCTTATGAGGATCAGAGGTTGCTACGTCCTGCTTTACCGTTGATTTTTGATAGGCTTCTATTCCACGTAACGACATAATATTCTTACACCTTTATTAAACCAGTGCCGCAAACAAGGCTGAACCTGTTTGGCTTAACTGAGCGATCGTTTTGTCTAAATTTACGTATTTCGCTCTTACTGTTTGTTCAAAACTTGCCATTCGAAGCTCTAATGCTTCTCTCGCAGTTTCGACGCTATCTTTTTCATCACGTGCACTGCGCTCTCTCAAGCTTATTAGTCCACTTGACGATGAGTACTGTTCGATCAAGTCATCGAGCCTAACGGCTATACCGTTACTTTCATCGTTAAACAACGACGAAATATCGTCAAAATTATCTTCCAATGCGTCGTTCAGTCGCGTTTTACCTGATCCCAAGCCAAAATCATTGGTGCCTATCTCTAATCTACCGTCCTTGTTAAGCTCGATACCAAGTTCAAACAAGCTACTCACCTCAGAACCGGCGACTTCCTCGCCAACAATGGTCGCCATACTTTGCCGTAAACCACGTAATAGCGAATCACCAGCTAAAGCACCGTCTTCATCTTCGTCAGTAGCGCCGTAACTTGTGAGTTTTTCAATTTCATCAATTAGCGCATTGTAGTTATCAATAAAATTATTGATATCTTCCTCTACGCCTTTTTTATTAAACCCTATGGTTAAATTGGTCGCTTCTTGAACGCCGCTACTGTTCGTTGGAGACAGTTCATTAGCAGTAAAAGAAACATTCTGAATAGTATTTTCAAACTCGTTGCTCGCGCTTTGTACTTCAATACCATCAACTTCAGCGATAGCGTTGCGTGCGGCTTGAATATTAGCCGCACTGATACTGCCTGCTCCACCCGTCGTTGATAATCGATCGAGCTCCGCATTGCCAGTATCATTGTTGATGACCAAATCATTTCCAGCGCCCTCTTTATCGGACAAGATAACCAATCGAGGTCCATCACCGGTACCGGTTTCAATGATGTTTGCCGTTACGCCAAAATTGTTCTCTGAATCATTGATTAACTCACGCAGATCGGTCAGAGTTGTTGTAGAATCAACATTAATAGTGAAGCTGTCAGAGCCCACGCTGAAGGTAAGCGAGCCGGTCCCTGAAGATATTAAGGTGTCAGAACTTGACGAAAAAGCAGCCGTGTCCGTGGTAATTCGACTGCCTGAAGCCAATTGTTTTACCACAATGTCGTAAGAACCACGGAGTGCGGATTTAGACGCATCCGCAGACAATACATCGTCATCTTCAGAAGGGTTAGTGATGCTAGGCTCACGACTGTTTAAATTACTACCACTGCGAAGTTCTTCAATGACATTTTGAAAGTCTGATATCTTTGACTTTATTTTACCCAAAGCAGAAATTTCAGCATTTACCGCTTTTTCTCGTGCATCAAGACGGTTTTCCTTGGGCTGTCTTTCAGCAGAAATGAGTTGTCGAACTAAATCATCGAGCGCTAGACCCGAGCCTACACCTAAAGAACTTATTGACATCACTCACCTCTTGCTAAACTTGATTGTCTATCAACACCCCGACACTGCTTCCGATATCCTGCTGTAGCTCTTGAATTCGCTTAGCGAGCACCAGTATCTCTTCAGAAGGAATTTGTCTGATGACGTCTCCAGAATCTGAATCGAGTACCGTAACCACTGAGCGTTCGGTATTCTCATCGATCGAAAATGCCAGATTCCTATTCTGTCCCTGCAAAAACGATTCTACTAACGTCGCTGCCTCTCCTAATTGTCCTTCATTATCGGACTTAACATCTGTATCGGACTGTTCCTTAAAAACTTGAGATAAATTTTGCGTTGTATCCCGCAGTTTTTCCTCGTTCGTCACAAGTGAAGCTGCCTTTTCATCGTCTCTCGCTATAGCATTACGTTCGAGCACGCCATTTTGCAGTTTTGAAGTCGATGGGACCGAAGAGTCTGCACTTGGAGGTACTGCGCTAGCAGGCCCCGCATTAGTAGGTACTGCACTAGCATATCCTTGGCCAACTCGTGTGTTTTGCACATCCATCTAGTATCTCCTCATTTAAACGAATGATGCGGATGCGAACATAAATGTTAGCACCCGTCACACTTACACTAGATTATAGTACTGAATACTATACTTAACCAAGTAAAGAAAGCGCAGCCTGAGGACGCTGATTTGCCTGACTCAACACCGAAAGTGATGCCTGCTGTATAATCTGGTTTCTCGTTAAGTTAGCCGTCTCTGAAGCAAAATCGGTATCTCTGATTTGTGCTCGCGCTGAAGAGACGTTCTCAGTGATACTTCCCAAGTTACGGATTGTAGCTTGAAATCGGCTTTGTATTGCGCCGAGTTCAGCTCTTGTCGAACCTATAGTTGATATCGCAGCATCAACTTGCGTTAGCAAGCCAGAAGCAGAGCCAGCACTTAATACCGTTTGGGTGATCGATAACCCTGCTGCACCAAAGCCATTAGCGTTTGAAATTTCAAT
>CEPQ01001337.1_pt1 | contig 29996 bp, 46 predicted proteins | sample 530411 | NCBI WGS metagenome assembly CEPQ01 (sample SAMEA2620039, study PRJEB7988) | marine metagenome | isolation source: saline water (ENVO:00002010), including
CCCTGAAAGCTCACTCTTTGGCTTCCCCTCTATTTCATAAATATCTACGCTCTCACACGGATGACCAACAAGGTGAAGCACCATTATGTGGTAGTCATCACCACCGATAGTGGGCTTGGCATAGCCGACGATTTTGCCGCCTACTAGCGCCTCGCCATACACTATTTTTCTTACATCATTAGCGTTGGTATTTAACGACTGGTCAGTGGCAGGGTCAGATGCATAGTCGCCCATATCGGGTGTAAGGGCATCACCCAGAAAATGCGTTACTGCAGCTCCGCCAACGCCAATTGCCACTGCACTTAGTGCAGCTGAAAGACCAACACCTAAAACCGTAACCGAAGCGCCTACCGCTGCGGCTCCCAACCCTAGTGCAACGCCGACAGCTACTGGTGGCATGGCACACTCCAACAACCTAATGCGCGATTCAATGGCATAGTGGCAAGGCCATTTAGTGTCGCCACCCAAATTTTTCCGCTAGCAACAACCCCTAAGGCATCACCCGTGTCGGTTTCAACAAGCACCAAGTCACCGCGACCTGCGTTTAAACGGGGTTTAAGCGGTCCAAATATGGCACTTAACGTACTTTTAATATCGCCATTGCCATATTTAATTAACGCCTTGGCTGCCCCTTTTTCGGTGGTGTACTTACCTCTAAACGGCTCTGCAAAATCTTTTCCTGTCATCGCGTGAACAGCATTTGCAGCGAACAAGCAGCAATCAAACGTGCCCCACTTAAACGGGGTGTCTAAATTCTCTTGCAGGTAAGTGACAAGCTTTTCTGGCCAATCCTTGTTTCTCATCGTTGGTGGGCTCCGCTTCTACCGCGCGTTGAACGTCTACCGCCACCGCCGTAATTTGTCTTAACTGGAAGGCTGGAAAGAGGGGAGCCTGCGATCACTTCTACAAGGTCAAAAAATCGGTCTCCCGGGTGAAGTTCTTGTTGCGCTGCATCGGTGGTTTTCACTACTTCGACAGGTTGAGCCCATCGCTCGAACCAGTCGTTAATCGTAATTTTGATAACCGCAGGTTTGTTCGCTGCGCGTTTACCTGTGATAACTTTTAGGTCAACCATTTCTGCATCGATAAAATAGTCAGCGCCTTCTGTTATTTGGCGGTTCTCATCGAACGCCACTAAATGGATGAAACATTCGCGGCCGTTGGGGTCTTCGTTCATGACTTCACTGAGTAACGATGGGTCACGCACAACAAGTGAAAGCGTGGTTCTGTTACCACTTTGGCTCGCGTTTTCTCTAACTCTGCCAATGCTGCCAAGCTCACCAATGCCTAGATAGGTCTGCCCGTTATAAACGCGGGAGCCCACACCTGTGTGAACTCTTACCCAGCCAGACTTAAAGTTCAATTCTGCAAAGGCGAGCAAGCGCGACGGGCTGGCTTGCGCGGCTTCTAACATAGTGGGTGAAATAGCGCTCTCAATCATGTAAATGCCTCTTCAAAATCAAGCGTAATATTGCGGTACAAACGGCGGTTGCCAGACAGCTGCTGTATTTGTTCTGGTTTAATCCATCGCGCGATGGTTTTAAGCGAAGAGACATCGCTTTGGATAACACTGTTGTCTGCGGCGGGCTCGCGTAATTCGTTTGTAAAGTAAAGCGTGGTGCGACCAAACTCATCGGCATAGCAGTCTTGCCTAATCTCAAGCAGCTGTTCGCCAATCACACAGCGGTCCATTGCACTTGCGACCAAAAGGTTCGGTACAAACCCATCGGCGTTTAACATCATGCCGTACTGGCCTGCACCATTTACTCTAGGAACGCCTGCCCACAATCCGCTTTGTTGATTAAAGGTTGTGTCGTACAAACGCGTTTTATTAACAGGGCCGCGCAAGTGAGCTAAGTGCGCCTTCAGCACCTTACATTCTTCAAATGTCAGCACTGAAAACTTGTATGAAACAATCCATCGTTCGCCTGGGTTCTCGACAATATGCTCAAATCCATTAAATGAACTTCTGTTCATTTTGGTATTGAACTGAGGAACGAACAGGCAACGGCTAACGGGAAGTTGAGGAAAATCAAAAATTTCATTCATGCGGCCATCGTCCCACTTAAGCTTTGCGATAATTCGCCACCATTAGAAAAGTCTTCTCGCAGCTGGGCTTGCCACTGCAGCTGCGCCATTTCCACGCTCTCGCGAATTTTTTCTTCCATGCCTGGTACCGCATTAGTTGCGTCTATTTTGTTGGTGATATAGAACACTCGTGAACCGCCACTCCTTCCGCTCGGTGCTCGTGAATCATTTGAGGCGACCATACTTTCAAAACTACGACGTTGTTGAGGGTTGAGTACCATCTCGTCGTTTCTAAGCCACCAGGTTCCCTCTCTGACATTCTTATCTAAGCCGCCGTGCGCTTGGCCTTGCATTGTGACGCCTTTAATATTCGCAATTAGGCTTGCTCCAGTTGCTGCGGCGTTGGCCATTGCGGGAAGGTTGGCGGGAAATGGCAACGCCATGGCATTACTGATAGCGGTAGATAAATTCATGACGCCTTGCGCAATAGCAAAACCTTTACTAATGGCAAAAAGAACTTTATAGGCTTTTGATTGCTCACCCGCGAAAGATCCTGCGAGACTTGCGAGGCCGTCAAATATTTGTGCTGAGCTACTTAGTATTAAATTAGATTTTTGAGCTTCTAGCGCCTGTACTTGGCTAAGATGCTTTTTTCGAGCCGCGAAAATTAAGTCTAACCCTTGCTGCTCGGTGATTTTCTTTTGTTCCATCGCTTCAGCAATGATCGCCATTTCATTCTGCGCGTTGATGCGAAGTGCTTCTTCACGAGTGGCGAACTTAAGCCTAAGCTTCTCATACTCACTGTTTTGCTCTTCAGGCGTTGATGTTCTTTCTTCAGGAACGAAAGGTTCTGGTGCTCTGAAGCTGTTATCGTTGGCCGCTGGCCTTTGAAGCCTGAACTCTGCGAGAGACCTAGCAGCTGCCAGCTGCTCATTCATTGCGTTAATTGCGCCATCTCGCTCTGCAAAAACATCCTGTAGAACTTGATCTCTCGCTTGGTTTGAAGCAGCAATTCGAGCCTTTGCAGTCTCTTTTGCTTTTTCAGTTACCCTGTCATAGGTTCCATCAATGCGGGACAGCTCACCATCTAAATTAAATGAATCTCCATCAAAGGGGTTGAGTACATCCACTAGCTCGCTCGCATATGCGCCAGCCTTTTTTATAAGTCGCTGTAACTCTAATAAAACCGTGTCTCTAAATAGACCAGCGTAAGTTTTGGCTACTCTTTCCAGGTTGGCTAACTCGACAGTTAGTATCTGAACCATTCCTTTAATGTTCTGAGGGAAATACTTAAATGCATCAGCAAGCAACCCAAGCGTTTCTTCAGTGATCGCTTTTGCTGCTAAAACTTGTAGTGGGAATTGATTAACTGCACCTATAGCCAAGTCAATCGAATCAAAAACAGAGTCTGCCCAGCCCGACCATGCTCCAGCGTAAGCTGACAAATAGGCGACCATCTCTCCGCTGGCTACGATAGAAGTTAAACTCCCAAGTGCTTCACCAATGCCAGAAATAGTATTTGTTAGTCCGCCAAAATCGTTTGATGCTTTGTTTACTTCTGATACCAGTGTCTTGAAGTTGTTTGAAACAACAGTCATTGCTTGACTGGCGGTAGGTGCCATCTTTCCAAATTCTGTGTTTATGGCTTCAGATTGGTTAATTAGCGCAGCTATAAGCTTCTGGCTAGTTAACTCACCGTTTTCAGCCATTTCTCTTAGTTCACCAGTTGTAACACCTAACTGCGTGGAGAGCGCCTCCATAAGTCGTGGAGCTTGCTCGGCAACGCTATTAAACTCATCACCTCTAAAAGCGCCTGAAGCCAATGCTTGAGCTAATTGCCGAGTAGATCCCTCAGCCTCTTGAGTTGATGCTCCACTTATAACAAAAGACTGGTTCACCGCTCGTGTGACTGCTAGCAATTGATTTTGGCTTACGTTTAAGTCTTGTGTGGCTCTCGTCATTTTTGCAAAGAGCTCAGTGGTTGCAGCAATATCTGAAAATGTTCTGTTAGATAGTTGCAGCAGCTCCTTTTGAACTGCAACTCTTTCTTTTTCCGATTTAGTTATCAATCTCACTTGGTTATCGAGACGTTTCATTTCATCCGAGAAGCGGATGACATCCCCAATTCCCATTGCAGCGATTAATCCTGCGATACCACCTGTTAAAAGGTTAACAGGTGAAAACATTGTCCTAATATTCGCAGTAAGTTGACCTTTTGCAGCAGAGAGACCTGCAACCTGGGCGCTTGTTCGTTGGGCTTGATTGCCAGATTGGCGAGTTGTATTAGTGAATTTTTCTTGAGCTGTGCGAGCACGTTGTGTCTCACTTACTAAGCCACTTGCGTCACCCCTTAGCCGAATACCAGTTACTATTTCACTCATTACTTACTCATCGTGCAAATTTTTGTGATTTCATCTGCGAATGTTCGACCCATTATTCGAAGTCCTTTGTATTGTTGACTCGTAAATTCGCGACCCGACATAAACGCATCATCGCGGACGGCTTTAACATCAAGACCAAGGCAAACATTTTGATTCCACAAATACAGGTCTTCTGTCTCAATGAACCACTCGACGATAGGCCAGTTTTCCTCTAGAACTTCATAACGCTCGTCCGAGCGCATTACTTTGTTCAACTCTCCTAAATGGCTCGATAATCCGAGCTCCTGCATTTGCTCAGTTAGGGCATCTATCTCTTTTTGCGGGTTTTGCGGCCCGACTGCCCAGTGCCTGGCTGCCCCTTCAAGTTTTTTGCTACGATTCCCGTGGCTGCTTCGTGGTATGCGTTAATGAAGCCCATTCGCACATATGCTGCACTTTTAAATAAAGCTTCTTTTGTTTTTGCGGTACAGGAGAGTGGTTTTCCGTCTTCATCTTGAATGTCACTACCAAATGCAGTGACGACACGAACACAGAATTTAACGTCATCGCCAATGAGCTTGTCGTACTCGTCTTGATTTAAAACCTCAAAACTTGCAGTGCATTTTTGAGATTCGGTATGGCCGCCATCAATTGGTACTTCAATTGATACAGGCCATTCGATTTCACGTTTTTTCGCTAAGATAAATGGCATGGTTGATTCTCAAACAGAGTTGCCATCCCTGGCGGTGAGTAAATCGCTGACTCCTTTGCTCAGCGCTTTTATCGCCCTGCGGGGCACGTTGTATTAGCTGGTCTTGATGATACTGTGATGGCCTTTGATAACCCTGAAACCACAATCCCAAGCTTGCTTGCCTTTAATAGCGGTAGGCTTAACCGTTAAGATTTGGATACCTGAACTCGACTGTTCAAACACTTCTCCATTGGCTACGCCATGGGTGAATGTAAATGGAACAAGTGTTGAAGTTCGCATTAAGGCGAAGGGGTCGAAAGTTGACAGTGCTGGGCTTTCAATAATGAACTTTCCTTCTTCGCTCCAACTTTCAATAAACACTTGGTTTTGCTCAGTTCCCTCGTCATGTTCAACATTATGATTGTCGGCAAGCTCATACTCATAGAGGTTGAGAGCTTGAGCATCCAAAGTAAATTTGGTGTTGGAATTACTTAGTGGGAGAGGATCCTGAAATCCGCTGAAATCTGGTTGAGGTGGCAGGCCCTCGATGGTGTCGCCGTAGATTCCTTTAACCTCAAAAGTTAGGTATCCCAGTTCGTTTATTTTTCCAGCGACGGTAAGGGATGATTTTCCTGCAAGCAAAATGTGATACATCCCTTCCCAATAAAAGTAGAACGTACCGTCTTGCTCTTCCGATGCATTAAGAACCCGGTTATGGGTCACTTCATTGGCAACATCGGTTTTTTCGTCACGCATAGCCGTTTGCAGGATTGCACTGTATGCAGCTGCGCTTGATGCATCACCAGAGCCCGCTATTTCCACAGGGATGGTAAGTGTCATCATTTCACCAGCGTGTATGACCTTCTCTCCACCTTGCTCACCCGTATCTAAATCACGTGTAATTTGTTCGCTCTGATAAGGATCAACCGCCAACCCTTTGGTAAGCATCGCAAGAGGTTGTGCGCCAGCAGCGATATAGTCAGCGCCTTTTGTGTCGCTGTCTCTGCGAAGCGCCATCACCACAAATTTTGAGTCGTGTCTAAACCCTGGAGTGATACTCATGATTTCTTCTCCTGTGCTTTTGGCTGCGCTTTGGTTTCAATTGGGCGGTCTTCAACAACCACGACTTTTAGCTTTGGATGTGCACTAATTTGTGCGCGTTTGCCGTCGCTTAGCTCACCCGTTTTAAACTTGTTTTCACCAGGCTTAAACGTAACGGCTGCGCGCGTAATATCGTTGTCGCTGGCGTTGGTCACTATGATCATGTTGCATTTCCTCTGTACCAGGTATTGGTTGAAAATCTGTCTATCCACCAAAGGCCGTCGTTGGTGAAACCGATAAGGTCGCCATTCCCCAAAATAACGCGTTCGTGCTCGTCGTCAGGTTTCCAACCAAACAAGCTTTCACGCAGTGTATTGCGCAGGCTTTCAAGCTCTGCAAGCGTTCGCTCGCCTGTAGGGTCGTTAATGGCACGTAATCCAATGACTACACCAAACGTCACGATAAACTCTTGCAGCGGACGGCCCATATCGACATCACGGCTGTTTGTCATGGGTCGATTGCTGACTGGCACGACAAACGCGGCGCTATTGCGATGCAGTGGTTGGCTCATTGCTTTTCGCACGTTTGCGGCGGTGCCAACCTCGTCGAACAGGCTGGCGATACGGGGTTTAACCAAATTCAGCATCAAATAAACCCCTTTGAGTTGCGACGGCTAAACACGCCTTCCTCACTCTGAATTTGTATCTGGTCGTCAGATGCGGGCGACTCGTTGCTATCTGATAGACCTAACCGCACTTCGCCTTTTCCCACCGACTTCAAAAAGTCCATCGCCGCCTTGTTGTTCTTATCGACGGTTTCAGGAACGGTGTGGTCGTACATATTGAACCTGGCGATGTCAGCGCATATTTTAATTAGCACGCTAGGCACAACATTAAGGGGCAGGGTGTAACGCCCACCCAAGTAGCCATCAATCAAGTCACTGGCATCTTCTATGGCTGCACTTACTGCTTGCTCGTCGATAAAGCCGTTATTGTCGCGGTCAGTAAGACGTAACAGTTCATCGGCTCCATACCGGTCAATTAAGTTGTCAGTAGTGCAATACGCCATAGTGATGCTCCGACTAGCGCTAATTAGGCGCTAGCACCTGTGTCGTTGGTTGTGCTGGCTTTACCCGTTGCTTTCGTTCCCGTCGACTTGGTAGGTTCGGTTTGCGAGGCAGTCTTTTTTTCTTTCGTCTTTTCTTCAGCGGCGGAAGCGGTGAGCGCGGCAGAGATAAGTGAGGTATCAACGCCTTCTGGGATGGCATCGGACTGCACTTCGCGGACAGACAGCTTTTTCTCTTTGTGAATGTCGTTAAGTTGTTCTTCTGTAAAGTAACCTTCAGGGAAGGCTTTTCCGGCGTCAGTAAAGGTTGTGCCGGCACGACGAAAGGAAGGCACACTTGCGGTAATAATTAATGAGACAATAGCGAGTTTTGACATAACGTTTCTCCAAAACAACTGGCCTTTATTTAAAAGCCAGTTGTAGTAGTTGTAGTGATTGTTAAGGTTCTAGGAAATTAAGCTTGAAGGTAATCGGGGTTTAGTACCGTAAACTTGCCTTTGAGCTCGTTACTTACCGTCACACCGCCATCATCAATTTGTTCCCGCTCGTTAATCTTGGTAGCGTGTTCGTGCAGTGAGGATGGTACGACTAGCGTTAACCCGTTCTTACCTAAACCTAACGGACGGCCACCGTCTGCTTTAAAGCTGCGGAACTTGTTGATGGCTTCCCAAAGGGTTGCTGGAGTCAGTTCTTTCTTAACCCCGATAGCCATTTGCCAGAAGCCGTAGCCCACATTGCAGCGACAATCTACGCCATAGCGGAAAACCTTATTCATGAATACTTGTTCATCGTTAGGGTTATCCATAGCGACAAATTGCATACCTTTGCGCTCTTGGAAGATAAGTGGTTTTAAGCTTCGCGATGTGTCTAACAGATACCAGGCATCACCTGTGTAACCAGGATCAATGATTGCGTTAGAAAACGAGATATCTGTACCACTGCCATCTACTTCAGAATTCACTGGGTGGTCGGTGTCAAAGAAGTACTGCCCGTCGTAACAGGTAGACGTGAAGCCAGCACCTAGTAAAGGAAATATCAGTTCGTCTGGGAATACTGATGAGGCGTAACCCATTTCGTCCATCATGGGCGAATAAACGCCTAAGTTGTCATCTTCGATATCGTCTCTGTCAACCGCCACAGTTGATTCAAAGGCCTTATTGGTGATGGTGTAACCGTGCTCTTTAAGTGATTTAAGCTGACGCTCGCCAATCCATTCACGGAAGCCCGGCCATTGCCCTAACCAGCCGTAGGTGTTCGATTTGGTTGAGGATGGAACGATGGTGGCCACGGCATTGTACATCGGCATGCCACGGGTTTTACCGTCTTCGAAGTTTTTACGAAACCCTGTGCGGATTGCGTTTAATACAGGTGAGGTAATAATAGCCATGTGCTTTATTTCTCCAAATTAAGTGTGTGGTTAGACGTAGAGCTAGTCTTTCTTAAGCTCGGTGGCGTAGTCCTCGTGGGAAATGCCCAGTTGGTCTGCTACAAGCTTTTGGTCAGCGGTAAGGGCCGCAACGGCGTTTTGGTCTTCACCGTCTGGTTTCTTTTCTTTGGTTTGTTTACCACCAAAGGCTTCCACGCTTGCGCGGCCATCAAGCTGTGCTTTAAGCGCTGCCATGCTACTTTTGCCCAAGCTACGTAAGTAAGGCAGCTCCGCTTGCGCCACGAACTTGCCGTCTTTTTGGGCCTGCTCAATAAGCTGGTCGACAGTTACCGCACTGTGGTTTGCCGATAACGCCGCCAGTTCTGCTACCACACCGTTATAGGTGGCAATAGGCACGTACTCGGCTGGGTTAACGCCTTCTTTGGCTTGCTCAACTTTTGCCGTAAGCGCGGCAATTTGTTGGTCGCTTTCTGCTGCGCCGTCTAACTTGGACTTAATTTCGTCAAGCTTGGCTTTCACGCCTGGCTTAGTTAACTGTGCATGTAATGCAGCAGCATCGATGTCGGTAGACGGGGTAGTGATACCCAGCAGGTTAAATAGCAGGGCTAATGCTTCGTTCATGGGCGTAGGCTCCGATGGTTGGTTATTAACGTTTGCATGAAGGGCGGCAGCTTGACTCATGCCCTTTACTGCTGGGTCATTAGTGAGAGCGGCGCTGTGAAGGTCTAACACTTCACCTGTGTGTTTGTTGTAAATGACGACGGGAGAGTAGTATTTGTACTCACCGTCTTTGATGTGCTTTCGCGCGGTGGGCGTGAAATTAAGCTGAGCAAATAAGCCTTTGTCTTCTCGCCATTCGAATTTATTACCCCATGCACTGGCAGGGGCTTTAGAGCCGTTCTCTTTGGCAAGTAGGGTTTGATGGTCATAGTCGACAAGCAGCTGCTCGCCCGCATCAGCTCGCGCATTTAATTTCGCAGCAAGGGCCTCGCCTTTGGCATTATCGATGCGCCACTTATTACCAGGCACTTCAGTAGGGCGGCCATCATAAGCAGCGAAGTCAGCTCCCGGGAGTATTTGTTGCCAGGGCTGTTCTATATCAATTGAAAAAGTACAGGCAGCAACGCCAAGTGGAGACTCAGCGTTGTCCGACTGGTTCGATAGGGCAGCAAAGGACACGGCTGCTGCTAGCGTTGTCGCTACATGGCGGCCTCCAAGTACTGAAGATGTAAGTGTGGTTAGTTGTTTTTTCATAGCCCGACCAGTATGTCGGGCTATAGGGAAGGAGGGGGATTAGTCTAGGTTTAGGATATGTTGTGCTTTCACAATCGTTGAAATTGACTGGTGGATTAGCGCATTCAATGTACTATTTATTTGCATGGAGTCTGATTCTATTCCCAGCGAATCTATATCATTATGCAATTCTTGAAGGGTTTCATTAAATTTTTCAAATTGCTTCAGATAAAGCAGGTTGTTTACTCCCAGCCGCTGATATTCTTCTGCAAACGTGTAAACTTCGTGAGCTAGCTGCACTGAATGATTCAAAGCCAGCTTCAATTTGTCTAAAAAAAAGTTTCCATCCGCGCTATACAGGGCAATTTGGATTTTTTCCCCCTCTTCTTTTAGTTTTCTCAAGCTTATTTCAACCATAGGCTTCCCAACTAATTGAGCTTCAGTACGTTGAGTAACTGTTAGTGCAGCTCCGTCTTTAGACAAGGATACGAAGTTATAATTTAGCGAGTTATTAAAGTTCTGAATTGCCTTGCTGTATTTTTCATATGTTTTTTCATAAATATCTACAGCTCGGCTATGTTTCATGTTTTCTTCATGAATCTCAGCGGTTGCTCTTAGTTCTTTTGCTGTTGCATTCAATTCACTTCGCTGAAGTCTTAACTGTCGAAGTAAGAGTAAGATAGTTAAGAAAGTCAGCATTGGGTTTAAGATGCCACCGAAAAAATCGCCAAATGCCCCAAAGTCACTTTGATCACCAAAGTCACCGTGAAAATTTCCAAAGTAGGTTGCCAACATCAGTATGGCGATGGGTATCGCAACATATGGGAAATACTTGATGATTTTGTCTAATGTGGTGTTTTCGTCTTCGACAAGGTGCTTCCCTTCGCTCATTGCTGTTTAAATCCTTTCAGAAGTGTTTAAATTTTTTTATTGGTAACTTTGCTCGTCTAAACGGCGAAGTCCTCTTAGGATGGCTTCTATCGCGTTTTTATGCAATAGCATCTTTTAGGTGGTCTTGCAGTAATTCTATGATTTTATCCTCGTCGCTCCACGGCCCAGTTGTGAGACCTAAGAATGGTCGGGCAGGTATGCCGTCTTCTTCTCTACCGAATTGGTGCGTGGCGGCATATTCTTGGTTGCTTCCGAATGTGAGTACTCTTCCGGTTATTTGATAGGCTAACAAATCACGCATGGTACCGGATTGCTGCAGTATCCTATCTTCGCCATCTTTTCGTGCTAACGTCTCTGGCGCTAGCGGTTCCCATTGCTCCCCGTTGGGCGCTAGCTCAAGCTTAAAACGCTCTTGGGTTGCTTTTATCAGATAGTCGCCGATTTCCGCGAACGCTGGCTCTAAGTCAGTTCCTGCCCTGGCAATGCGAGAAAGCAACGCATTTATCTCACCACTGCCATAAGCACGAACCGTAATGAAGCTGCCAGCCATAATTAGTCAGCCTGCAGCACTAGGTTAGAAAGAAGATCACCAAACATGGCTTTTTCATGTTCAGGGGCTTTTTTCATTAGCGCTTCAATACGCGCTTGCTTTTCTGCAGTTGGTACCGACGATTGAAGCACTTGCTGTGCGTCACGCAGCTGCTCGCTTTCTTCTTTATGGCCATCGTTAATTTTATCGAAAATACTCATTACAGTAGTTCCCCCATTAGTTCGTCGAAGTATGCGACTATCGCTGGATAGTGCGTTTCAAGCATGGCGCGATTAAGCGCCCATGCGGCAAAGTGTTCTGCATGCCATTCCATGGTGTCTTGCATACTGTAAGTGGTAATACTCTCATTTAAGCCAGGTGTAGGAATTTCCATGCGCATGGCCTGAAATTGAACTTGGTGTCCCATTTCATGAAGCCATGTGATTATTGCGCCACCATGATCACCACTGTCTGTATAGTGCCTTACTATATGCGACAGCGACCATTGCCGCTTGCCAGCCTGTAAAGCGAGTATTGCCGCCTCTACCGCATTGGTTAAGTCGGAAATGTCGGCAATTTTATTTAAGTTTACACCCGTTTTGGCTTTTACGACTACGTGATTCCAAGCTAGTGCTGTATAGCCATTTGCACGCCGTGCGGTGTTACTGGGCACAGGCCAGTTGGCATAGGCTTTCGATACTGGGACATTCAGGTAGCTGGTAATGTCGTCCTCCAGCTCGCGGGCTTTCTTGCTGCCACGCACCATTTCGGTGGGCTTAAGGAATAGCGTTTTCATGCCGTAGGTGGTAATAAAATCGGTCACTTGACGCATTTGTGGTTGCGCTTGGCTCAATTCTGAAATGACCTTGTTTAGCCCATGAATGGTTACATTCTTATTGGTTGAGTAAGCGCTAGGTACCGCACGTTCAGGAAGGCGGTTTTTTAGTGGCGGCTTTGAAATTTGCTGCTGGCGCAATACATCGGCTTGCGATTTTGAGCCCGGCGAATAATCGAAACCAGGGTCGATACCTACAGGCACTTGGTGCGCTTCACCTGTTTTCTTATCTACCCATTCGCGCGTTTCAATAACAGGCTCTTTGCTTAACGTCATGTTCTTGCGCTTAATACTGCGCTCTGTCTCACCAAACACTTTGCATTTACAGCCCCAACCGTTTTGGGGAAACCAGGTAAGCCAGAACGGCGACTCTTTAGGTAAAATGGTACCGTCTTTACTTTGGTGATGTGGGCGAGGGTAGCGACTATCGCCGTGCGCATAGCGCCAGTAAGGAAAATTCTGCAGCTGCTGGAAGCGACCCGCATTATAAGCTTGGCGCATGTTTGTGTCGTAAATGATATTAGCTCGCCATGCGGCACTGCCTGTGTGTTCCCATCCATGCTTTTTAACCAGGTGTTTAAACTCTTTTTGAAACCAGCTTAAACTTTTGCCCTCTGCTATTGCGCTGTCTACCATTTGGCGAATGTCTGCCAACAAATCCGTTTTCGTTGCGCCAGCCACCATGAAAGCGTTGTTGTGCTGTTCGCGCCAAACATCAGCCCAGCGTTCGCTGGGCATGTTTAACTTGTTTCTAAAGTGGGTAATGGCTTCAGAAAACTTTTGAGGTCCATACTGGGCAGGCATCCTCAATTACCCTCATTCACATCAAATCGTCCGCTTAACTCAGCTGCGGTAAATGCTTGGCCCAAAAGTAGTTGATAGTCTTCAATGGGCAGTTGGTCTTCTAGTTCCAGCAGCTGCTCTAATAGCGCCTCCAATGAATCAGCATTAGCTATTAGCGACTCAATGGGTTGCATTAACTGACTGAACGACTCGCCAGCCTGTTGTGCTAAACGCTTGGTAAGTACATCTGCACCGTCATCTTTCGGTTGTTGTGCTTTAAGTGCAGCGAGCGCTAAACGCAATGCAGCGGTTTGCGGCTCTTGTTTTGGGTCGTCCTTATCCGCACCTTTTTCCTCTGGCTCTTTAACAGCAGGCGTGGCGGCAGCGCGAGCCAAGATAGCCTCTTCGCCTTCAGGCTCCGGAATGCGCAGCTTATCTTGCGCCCAGCTGGCCGGAATACGAAAACCAATGTCGACCAGCTTGGGTAAGCTATCAGCGTATTGGCTGATGTCTTCGGGCTCTTGTGTGTCAAATATAATGCGCGGCTTACGTCTTGGGTCGCCTCGGTAGCTTAGGCTGTTAAGCGCGTGCATCGGCAACACAAGGTCACGATTTAGCGTGTTAGCAATTTGGCGTAAGTCATGGTCGCGAATGTCTTGTCGTACTTCATTGTGCACGTTGCCTAGCGCTTGGCTCCCCGTGCTGTCTACCTGTGATGTGAGGGTTTGACCCAAAATGACTTTGGATTGGATGCGCTCACACCAGCTCATCATGGTCATGAAGGGGTCGCTGCCGCCGCCTTTCGCTGCTTCGTGAAATTCAATTTCCATGCCTTTGGGGATTATGCCCCCAGCGTTGTGACCAATGCCGAGTACGGCTTGAAGCAAGCGGCTCTTTTCAGTATCAGTTGCACCACTAGGGTATTTACCCAATTTAATTGGAATACCGTAAATCTCTAGGAACTCGGCTAAGTCGCGTACCGAATAGTTTTTGAATATGAACGGCCACGCAAGCTGACGAATTAGGCCAATGCGTGCGGCATAACCGCTCTTTGCAGGATGACGGTGCTGCAGCCAGTTAAGCGGGCGTAGTTTCTCACCTTTGCCTGTTTGGTCACGAAGGGCAATACAGTCCTGGTCGTCGTGGTGTAACTGAAACCATGTAGCAGGGCGGTGCACGAATGCCTCAGGAATACGGAAGTTATTGTAAAAGCCCCATTCATACTCAATGTTTGAAAAGCCTTTTAAAATGCCGTCACCCATACCAAATATGATGTTGTGCCAGTCTTCCACATCTTTCAGCATTTGCTCTATGTTGGCCGCATCTTTTTGTTCCTGGGCGGTGGCATTCACAGGCGGCTCTATCTGCCAATCGATATCGGTTAGCGCCATCTTACGCTTGAATATTTCAGCCTGGATGTGACCGTCTTTCTCTTCGATGTCCTCAGCAAGGTAGCACTGTTCTAATAAGCTACCTTGTTCAGCATTTTTAAGAATGACCGCCAATGTGGCAGGCGTAAGCCCAGAACTAGGATGCTCAGCAAACTCGCGGCGCATTTGCGCCACGCGTGCTGAATTGTCGGTTTGTTTGGTTTTAAGGCCGCGTTCGCGTACACGAAAGCGCGTACCGTTTTGCTCGTAGGTTTCCATCAATAACACCCACTTTGTTGGATTGAGTAGTTGTCGTCATTGTTGCGGTTGTCGCGCCTTTCGGCTTTGGAAGGCAGGCTCATGTAGTCAATTTCACCGCCCTCCATTTTACTGGCCGCAACCATCATGCAGCAGGCAATAGCGCCGTCGCCATGTCGCTGTTTTTTAGTGTCGGTTTTCGCATCGGGTATGCGAGGCACGCCCCGGTTATTAATTTGAATCGAGCGTAGGTCATCCAAGATGTCAGCGTCACTCGGTAGGATAATGGTGAAGTCCTCAAAATGGGCCTTCATAGGCGGCATGCTTTCTCGATACCAGTTCTCGGTAATCTTGACCGACTCGATAAGCCCCGCGCCGTAATGGTCAACTGCTTGCTCTGCCAAGTATTCGCCGTTACCCGTGGCATCCAATTGCGCGCCAATAAAGCGCGGTAGCCTGTCGATGATGAAAAACAGAATTTGCTCTTGCTGCTTGTAGGGAATGTTTTTAAGTTCCACCACAAGCGGTACGCGAAGGCTAAGGTCTTGCTGTATTACACCAACCCATAAACACGTTAAGTCGCCAGAACGTGCAAAGTCTTCACCTAGGCAGTGACGCTGCTCTGGGTTTAGCTTCTCCAGCTGTGGCAGTAATACCTCTTTGCACCAGTCTTTAATATCAGCAGCACGCAAGTCGGGGCGCATCTGGTTCCACTCAGCGCTTTGTGCATAGTGGATAACGGTGGGCTGGCCACTTTCGTCGGGTTGCACCATGGCCTTGTCGATAAGGGCACGGCTGATGTAAGCCCCACCACCCGATTTAGGCACACAGAAGTATTCTTCCAGTGCATCCTCTTGGCTGGCGGTATCGTTAAGTAAATCGTCCTTCCACTTTTGTTCGGCCTCTTGGCTCCACTCATTCCCTTTAACCTGGCATATGCGCTGGTATAGCCCTTCATTGCATGCGTCATCTAGCGTAATACGATGAATGCTGTAACGCTTTTTGCCTGCTCGGCTGTCTTGTATGAGCTGGTTAAATAGGTTCTCTGCACCGTTGTGAGTGCTGATAAGGCGCACCTTTGCGCCCCACATGGTAAGTGCAAGTGCAGCCTTGAGTACTTCCGCTAATTGATCGTGAAAGGCAGCTTCATCAATCGTTACGTTACCCTGCATACCACGCAGGTTAGACGGCTTCGAGCTCAGCGCTTGGATTTTAAAACCACTGGCAAAATGAATAACGAAGGTAAGAATTTCTTTGCCTTCTTGGCCATCATCAATGAACAGCTCTTCTTCAATGTCACCTGCAGCTTTATCGAAGGCCTTTGCCCACATGGCCGCTGCATCAATAAACTCGCGAGCCATTTCCTTGTTTGAGCCCACATAAAAGTGATTGGTACCGTGTGCACTTTTGGTTCTACTGGCGGTAAGCACAGCGTCTGACGCTTCGGCCCACGTGATACCGGTTCGACGGGACTTCTCAGCAATCTTCAGCGGTGACTCATCGGCTACCCAGCGTTTCTGGTACCCAAGTAAAAGTTCGTTCTCATCGAAGGGAATGAAGGTAGGGAGGCCGAACCGCGTTTCAAGCCTGTCGCATTGTTCAATGGCTTTTTGATATTGCGTTTTACTGGGCCTGATTTCCTTAGGTGTAGGGGCAGGCTGTGGTGGCAGCTTCATTAGGCAATCCCCAAAATCTCACGCTTAATTTGCGCAGCACCATCTGCGGTTAGTCCCGCTGCTTTGGCTACCTCTGCGGCACGCTCTGCTGCTTCTTCCGCCATGGCCTTGCGGATTTCTTTTTCACGCTTGGTACTTTCAGTAGCGGCTTTCTCAAGTTTCTCTACTCCAACGGCTAGGTCTTTAATGAACTTAGGCTCAACAATTTTCCCTGACTCAGACATTTTTAACACTTGGTCGAACGCTAGGGTGCGAACCATCTCAATGAGCACTTTCGAGACTTCACCTGTTGGCTTACCGCCCAGCTGGTCTACCCATTGTTTAGACACTTCACGGGCTTCCTGAATGCGACTGCCCACTGTGGCCATGCGCGTGGCATAGCGGTTAAGACCGCTACGTGAGATATGTTCTTCTTCAGGCAAGCCCGCGTCGCGAATAAGGGTGTTTACGCGATCAAGCACTTCGGTTTGTGTAACGGATTTATCGCGCAATAGCTCAATCAGCTCAGACTTTATGTCGTCGGGAAGCTGGTCTATTTTGCTGGGCTTGCCACGGGTGCGCTTATCACTCATGCGTTCTCGCCATCCTTATGCTCTTGGAATTCCTTAAGCACCTGTTTACGGATGCGTGGCACGGCTTTTTGGAATTCATCTAACAGCCTGAACCCTTCAGGGAATTCTTTGCGCATATGTTCGCGGTATGATTTTGCGTGTTCGGGAAAGACCTTATTGCCAATTTCCGCAACGATGAATGCATGAACAAAACGAGCAATCATGTCTTTTTCTGCTTTAGTTGCTACTTTGCGCTTAGCCATTTTTGATTGCCTCATCAAGTCGCTCGATTTGAGACTTTATTTTTTGTGAATGAACACCAACGTTTTCAGAGTCGAACATGATTTCATGATCAGTGAGAAGGTCACTGAGCGCTTCAAATTTTTTCTTTAAGGCGAATTTTTTTAGCGCGTCACTCGGGTATGAACCCTTACCTGTAATAGCTGCTGATGCTAGTCTAGCTTCCGCCTCGCCAACTCTTGCTAGCAACTCATCTGCAAGCTCATTAGCCTTTGCTAGTTCTTCACAGGCAAACAGCAACATATCAGGACACGCTGTAAGGCATGTAAGTTTAAAATTCGGACCTTCCAGCTTTAACCCATCAGCGGTGCTAGCGACAGAAGCATGCTTTTGCATGTCTTCAATTGTGTATTTACCTTCAGCTTTAACTGTTGTTTTACGGTTGGTCATCAGTGCTACCTCGGCCCTGGGCGTTTAACACCTGGTGTGGTGGCAAGGCCTCGCTCAACGTCTAGACCACGCTGTGTAATGCGGGCTATGGTGTAACTCTCATGATGTTCCAAGGTGACTAAGCCTTGCTCTTTCAACCAATGAAGCTGAGTGCCTAGCTTATCGATGGTCATTGTGTTGCCGTAACTGGCGCACACACCCTGGATAATGCTGTTGTTTGCGGCATAGTCATCCATTGCTGCTAGGCAGTGCAAAATGCTTAAGCGCTCGTGTTCGTTTACTATAATTGCGATTGCCATTAGTTCTTGTCTCCGCGCAACTCGTTTTCAAAAAGTATGTTTACGTTGTTTAACACCTGTTTAAACAAAGGTTCCATGCCTTCTAATCGTCCATTTAAACGGGCTATTTCTTCTCGAAGGGCGGCGCTTTCTCCGGCACTTGGAAGGTGCTTAACGTGGCTGTCAATTTCATGCACCTTATCGCGAAGCTTGTAGTGCTCAATCTGATGGTCTTTGAACTTCAGTTCATTTAGTTTGAAGCGCTCTTCCTGGCTGTTAACGTGCGCTGCTAACTCTGTCTTTGTCGCGAAATACTTGCTCAGCCAATAAAGTCCAGCCATCAGCATTACCGATACAAAGAACGAATAAATTTTCCAGTTGTCGTTAAGGTGGCTTACTACATGTTCCATGCTATCGATTCCCGTTCTCTACATCTTGTTGGCAATCGGCGCAGCGCTGAGCATCGACTATTATTCTGCGGCGTTGAGTTATATCGGCATCACAGCGCACGCATAAAGGTGCGCCATGCTCATCAGTTTTAATGGGTGGTGTAGGTGTTACTTGGTTAGGCCTAAAGCGCGTGGCCATTCGTTTAAAAGGGGCGCTGGCTTTATCTGCCATATCCGCTGCATCCATCAACTGGCTCCCTGCTTGCTGAACTTATCCCATGTTCTAAAGCCAAACCAAGCAAGCACTGGCGAAGCGATAAGTAGCGCTATCTCCCAATTGGCACCACTGCCATAGTCGAAGGCATTGAGCAACTCCATTACAAAAATATACGCCACTGTGAACCAGCTGTGCCTTGACGCTATTTCAGGGCGAAATGTTTTAATTTCTTTACCCGAACGCAGGGTTTCTTGCTGCTGAGTATGCATCCCCAAATCATGAGCTAGCCTGGCTTTCTCTCGCTCGGCTTCAATTTGTGCTAGCCCTAGCTCAATTTCGCCTACAACCTCGGGCGGCAAGCTGTCTACGGTGGCCTTTACCTTGGCTACGCTACTAGGCGATGTGTCGCCGTTAACTGCCTCTACGACATCGGCAATGGTGTGTGCGACTTGCTCTGTCGTACCGCCTTTACTCTCACCAAGAATGCGAATCAGTGACGGACCATATTTAATGAGGGCTGAAATTCCTGCAGTGGCTAATAAAGACATTAAGCATGTGCTCCAAGTTGTTTACGTATTTTAGTAATGTGTTGCTCGGCATTCAGTCGCTGAGGTGTCTCACCATTGTCTAGGTAAGCTTCCAGCTCTTGGCGCGTCACACTATTCCAGCCCTGCCGCCAGTACCAATGAGCAGTAGCGCGATAGCTGCTTTCAGGCAGTATCGTAAGGGCTCCTGAAAGTCTCGCTACTCTTTCGGCTTTAAAGCGTGCACGGCGACCCGTGTTAAACCATTCTTGGTTAAATTTGCTTACGGGCATGGCGGCACACTTAAGTCTAATGGAGTAAGGCTATACAAATACGCATTGGCATTATCCATGTAATGCCTCACGGTGCCTTTGCCTGCCATGGAGTTATAAAACTGCTTCCAGTACTCGGCGCGACCTCGCAGTGACGAAGGGATTGGCTCTGGACGTAAACGGTAGTGCAGACGACAGAATATGAAGCTTAAAAGCGGGTCATCCGCCAAGTTGCTGTGCACCAGCTTTCTAATGTCATAACCGAATTCCATGTGAATGGTTTTCACTATTCGCATGGGGGTGCGCTGAATAATGTCTTGAAACGCGATTAAATCGTGCTGATTTAAGCCCATGCCAGCACCGCCAGGCGTCGGGTCTTCATAAAGGCCAAGGCACGTTTCAGCTGCTGCAGTTTCAAGCAGCAGGTTCGTAGCACAGCCAGTCGAGCCATGGCCCAACACATCACATACTTGACGCGCTAGTGTAATGGCTTTGATTTTCGACGTTAGGCCGTAGTGGTAAGTGAGATTTTCTTGGTTCATGCCGCCATCGTAGCGATGGCGGTGAGATAGGTGGGATTAGTCTGGGTTTAGGTTAACTTTTAACTTCAAGTAAAAAACGTTTGAGCGCATGGTATGACTTACTATCTTTACCATTGTCTATGATAGCGTCCTCTATTGTACCGTCGGGCGTTTCAACTCGCATCCACACTCTATTGGCGTTTTCAATGCTCTCAAGGGTTTCTAGACTCACTGAAAAAGCTTTCGAACTGTTTCGCGTGTAGCCATCGACGTCGTAACTCGAAACAAGTTGGCTTTCTTTTAACGTGATAATGTCACCGTCAATATTTAACTGCGCACCAAAAATTGGAGTGACGTTATTGAATACTTGAACGATCATAAAAGCATCATCTGGATACTTACTATTCCATTGAAGACCGAAGCCAGTGCAAGTCATGTAAGTGCAAGCGTTACCGTGCGGTGCGATATTAACGACTTTTGAATTATCAAAACCAGAATGACTGACTTTTGGGGCTAGCCCAGACGTATTTGAACAAGCGCCAATGGCTAAAGCAGAAAGAAACACGATAGTTCTAAACATATTAAACTCCTTTTAAAAGCCAGTAGAATGGATCGCATTTTGAATTCAGTCAAATTTAAACACGTTCTGTAAATAAAAAGCCCGCACTTGGCGGGCTGACGTTCATCGTTTTAACGCTTCTATCAGGCTTACTTGCTGTGACTGAAGGTAATGAAGTAAAACGGCAAGCTTGTGTGTTGAACATATACCTTCTGGTACGGAACTCAACAATTCGATCAAAGCCTCCTGGCATAAAATCAAAGTGTCTAGCTCATCAAAAAGTTCGGTGTTTTCCATTTGCATTACTCCTTGCAAAAAAGCGTGAGAGATACCGAAAATTTCTCTCTCTCAGTGGATGCGATAATACTCATGCCAGCGATTTGCGGACTACTTTATCTTCCAACTGCAAGGAGCAGACTACTACTTAATTTACCTTAAGGGGTGGCTACAACAACTACAACTACGACAACTGGTAAAATATGCGAGTGTGGCGTTTAGAGCTTTTCCAGTAAATACCGTCGTATTTTTCTAGTCGAGCGCGCGCGGTTTTATCATCTTTAGCATATCCAGCGGCGTTAAGCAGGTCGCCTTTTCCCACTTGGCCTTCTCGAACTAGTACATGCTTAACTTGGTTTACGAACTCAAGGTCTTGCTCTGAGGCTTGCGCTTCAATTAAATCTACTTCTTCTAGGTTTAGCGTATTCGGATCGATATCAAATGCCTTATCGACGATAGCAGCTCGCTCTTTTCTTACTTCAAGAATTACACCTACGCCTTCAGCAAGCTCACGCTTCTTAAGCTGATACATATTGTCTAGGCTATTTCTAATTGCATTGCTGCCCTGGTAATTGCGACCGTCTTTATTGCTGTGACCGAGTATAAGAATGGTACCGCCCGCTTCTCGAATATCTTTTAGCAGGTTCATTACCAGTCCGATTTTGGCTTCGTTGTTTACATCGGCGAAGTCTCGAAGACTGTCTACAAAGAAGATCATGTTTTCAAATTGATTAGCAGTCGCGTTCTCTGCCAACGTTCTTAATAGTTCAAACGGGGGCAGGGGGCTTTTGCTACGTTGCACATAGTGCAAGTTTGCATGAGGTGCGATAAGCAGTTCGTGTACTTTGCGTTCTTTCAATACGCTTAGTGGGTTGTCGAAATCCAAGTAGAACACTTGTTTCATTCGTGGGGCACAGTACTTCGCTAGCGCAAACGCCAACCAGCTTTTGCCGTTCCCACCATCGGCATACACCATGGTCATCATGCGCTTAGTGATGAACCCTTCAATAACGAAATCTATCTTTTGATTAAAATCAGCTTCGCACAGGCTTGCTTGTGTGAGTATTTGGAGCATTTATTGGTCCTTTCTTATTAGAGTTCTTCTAGCGCTTGGTATTTGATGGTGTGGTACACGCCACCAAAATGTTCAATGTCTTCATCTGTAAAGCCAGCAGCAATCAAATGGTCTTTGGTTAAACTTTCAAACAGTTTGAATAAAAGCTTTGAGCCGCGTTTAGAAAGCTCCACACAGCCAAACAATTCATCCATTGGAATGTCTTCAGACTCGGTTTCTTTTTCTATCACTGGTATTTCTCCTGATAATTTGTTGTTACCGCCGTAAAGCAGTTTGTTTAATACTGGCGTTACTCTTAAGCCCTCCACCTGAACACGTCGCACCACTTCTTTGACGACAGTTGCGGGGAGCTTGCTTCTAATCGCTAACTCGCGAGTGCTCTCAATTCCTCTACCATCTAAAATGGCATTGAGCTGTAATTGTGTAATGGTGTGGTCGAGTATGATAAGGCTCATAACATTCCCCTTAGTGCATCCTTCCATTTTCACCTGGACTACGAGGGCGCTTCCAAATTTCAGTTTTCCAAATAGGCTTTGCTCGTGCTATTGGTATCCAAACCGCGCGTGTGAGGACTGTTGCACAAAACAGAAGGGAGGCTATTAAATTGATAGCTATTGTTATGCAAATTGTGAAAGGATAGAAAAGCGAACATAGTGAACGTCTTAGATAGTTGTTTTTTATGAATCCTATCCACGCTGGTCGCACTGAATATCCACCTTCATTATTTTTGAATATTACAAACATGTTGCCTCCTACTGCATATTTAATAGACGGTCAATTTCGGCGTCAAGCAGGGCTCCAGCTTTTGTGAGCTCGCGCACTCTTGAGTTAACAGAGTGGTCCTGTCCAGGCTTCCAAGATTCAACACCCCAAGGCCAACCATTAGGCTTCAAGCCCATTGACGCTTGAACATTCACCGACTCTCTAATTCTTGGTGAGCTTCCACCAACTATGGCGTAGCAGATAGCAGCGCTGGTTAACTCACCTGGCTTATAAAGGGAATCCAGTGCCAAGGTGTAACCTTCTTCATTAATCTGTCTTGTTCTTTCTTTTGTAATTAGTTCGATACCTGTTTTCATTGTTTTTCCTATATAAGCTGCGGTTGGATTTTGTTGCGATATTCTTCACGCTTGGTGCGCAGAATCTCGTAAACACGAATTTGATTGAGTTCAGGACAGTATTCTTTTCGTATCTTTTCTACTGGCCAGTTGTGGTTGTGCCACAAACGAAACATTTGAATGTCTCGTAGTTCTTGTTGAAGGCGCTCACCGCGTGGTAAGTATCTACACTCACCACCTTGGTAATGCGCTATTTCTGCGATAAGTTGGCAGCTAAGCTTGTACGCCTTGTTATCTTCGATATTTGCCTTTTTAAGGCGGCGCTCACAAATTAAAACCAATGCCCACAAGTGCTCTTTGTATCTGGCCATGGCTAGTGCTTTGTCGTCAGCTAAATCCGGCAGGTGCTCCAATAGTGAGTCAAAGTCATCGTCAAAATCGAACTGCTCTTGATTGCTCACGGCATCAGCTCCTCAAAAGCGCTTTTTACATACTCGTAAGGCGCTTTTTCTGTACTCCATACCTTTCTATGACCTTTCAACACGGTGTACCCTTCAGCATTGAGCTTTACTGCCATCTCGCGTCGGTGCCAGTTCTTTAGTGACTCTAGTACCTGTGCCAAGTTCCCATCTTTCAGCCAGCCCACGTGCGACACGTTAACAATGCGAGACACATAGGCGTCTAATGCACTCTCAGAACCGTCGCGCACAAAACCTTGCTGATACATGGTTATCCAAATAGCACGTATTTTGTCTATTCCCGTACCTTTAGACTTGGGTGACAGTCTGCGTCCAGAAGATGCTTTTCTGACTTTGAACCCTTTATCTTTCATTTCGTCCATGACGCGCTCAAGCTGTTCTACGTTCATGCCTGCGCATGAATTCGTCCCTGTAACGCGTTGAAGCAAGTTGCGGTAAGTGTCTTCATCCATTTTGAGCTGCGCTTTTGCGACATGAATTTTGGTAATTAACCCGCGTTTGATAGACATTTATTCGTCTCCGTTTGGCAAGCTGTCAGCCGCGCCTTGAAAAAACGCTTGAGCAAACAGCAACGCTGCAACTAAAAGAGAAAACACACCTCCCCAGTTGTGTCCGAAGTAAAAGCAATACGCAGCGGCGTAAAGAAACATCATAAATAAACAAAGACGTAGCATGGTTTTCTCCTTTCCCTAAACAAAGCCCTGAACGTTCAAGGCTTTGGTTAAGGGCCCCGAAGGGCCGCTTGTTAGTTAGCTGGCATTATTTCTAGCCACTTTTCGTTGTTGCTTTCGTCGTGATACACGTTCATCACGTAAGTTTCTTCTACTCCATCAACGTCTGACGGCAGCTGCGCAACGGCTTCGGCTAGCTCTCGTTTCGAGCCAATGTGGGTTCGGCTAAGCACTTTCGGTTGATTGCTCATTTTTCAATTCCTTGTTGGTGTCAGTAGTAATGTCTGAGATATCCAGTGCAAGCTGGCGATACGTGCCATCTTCGAGACGGAAATAAATGCGGAAGTACTCAGCACTGCTATCAACCTCAATGGCGTCAGCCAGTGCGGTCATGGCCAGTTGCCATTGCTCGTCTTGAATGTTGTGTTGGCGAAGGCTTAGTACCTTGGCAGCGCTAAAGCGCCCGTGCTTATCGGTTTTAAATGCGCCTTGCACAATGGCTTGGAGGTTCTTGTTGCTGCCTTTCGACCAGCGTTTGATGCACTCGTCAATCATTGCTTTTGCGGCTACAAGGTTTTCGTTGAAACACAATCTGTCTTGACGGCTGCGCTCAATCTTTATGCGACGGTCAAAACTATAAAGCGTGACATTGCCCTTGGTGCCGCCCAGGCGTTTGTCATAATTCTTCATTGCGTGACTTACAAACTCAGCAACGTCTCGTTTCAACTTTTTGGTGAACGCTTGTAGTTCGTCATGCACCAAAATTGCGTTAAGAAAGAGCTCTCTTGTCAATTTGTCGCGCTCAATCTCAAGCGGCTTGATGCGGTCTTTGCGGCGTAGGTTGCCCTCACCATCTTCCATAAAACCTTGCGGGGCTTCTGGTTGGGCAATTTGATAAAGCTTGTCGATAGATGTCATGCGTTTAATTCCTGTTGTGGTTCTTCATTGGTTAAGTGCCATTGCACCGTGCAGCCGTATAGTCGTGTAGCCATCATGTGACAGCGGCCAGTGTGCGTTCCCGTAATTGAAATCAGTGTTCCTTTAACCCGCTTATCTCTCGGCGGGAGGATATTGATAACGGTGGATGTGTCTTGGATAGACAGGCCAGTGATGGCACACCCTTGTTTGATTAGGTGCGTCATCGCCAGGCTCGCCTTATCCACTCTTTTCTTAAAAGCAGTGTTATAAGCGTTCATTGCTTGCTCCTGTGTATGCAGTTTTGGCACGCTCTAAAAAGCCTGACGCGCTGCGGGTTACTTGCCGAAAACGGTCTTATCTGTTCGTTTAAACAGCGTTTAACCGCTATTGAACCAAGCACTGGACAGGTCACTGTTAAATTTGCGTACGCTGCCAGTACTTTCTTTTCAATATTGCTAATGCTTCCTGGATACTTTTCATTGAGTACCTGCGAAAGCGTGGTCTTACTCATGCCCGTGTCTAACTCAACCTGACGTCGGCCCAGCTCCTTGACTTTTTTCAACAATAATGCGAACCACTCCATGCTCATCTCTCCTTGTCGGGCTTAACAAGTTGTTTAAGGTTCTGGTCCCAAAGCCCCGACTTTTTGATCACTGGATATTTATGCCCAGTATTTTCTATAAGAAGATACTTGCAGACGCGCGGACCTGTTTGCAGCCCTTTGCTCCGCTGGTTGCGTGTCTTTACTACGTATCTATATTTAACTAAGTCACTGATAAATCGAGTGACGTTTTGGCGGCTAGTACTTGCAGCTGCCTGCACTTCTTCAACGGTAAACTGGCTGTTTAGAAACCGAATGGCTTGCCATATTCTTTGTCTTGCGTTTGCCTTAGGGTGCGGGTTAGGCCTACTTCTGTTAAAACTAGGCTCCTTACCCGTTGCCTCATAGACATACGGTTTTGCCGATTTATTTACCGCTTTAACGTATTTATTTCTTACAAACTCATCCATGACAGTCTTGATTTTTGGCATCGGTACTTTCATTGCTCTCGCTAAGTCGGTACTGTGAAAATCAGGCTGTTTCTTTATCCACTCCCAGCTACGCTGGCTGAGGGTCTCTCGCATATTTACAACTCCGCGACGGGGAAGAATTGACGGCCCGCCCATTGATCAGCATCGATGGTTTTCAAGCTGTTCGACTTAGCGAACTTCTCTATGCTCGCAAGGCCAGTGGTGATGCGACGAAAGTTACCTTTAGAGGCATCTAACAGTTCTTGCAGTAAGTCGGGTGCAATTGCCGTGTGCTCAACCAGCTCACTCGCCATAATTGAAATGTCTTCCTCGTCAGCCTTTTGAAACTGAACGTGCTGGCTGATGCGATTGTATAACTGTTCTAGCCGCTTGATTTTTCTAGGGAGTTTTTCATATCCAATCATGATGACTGGTACGCCAGACATGTCGTAGATATCACGAACAGTTTCAAGAATTTCTATGTTGTCAGCGATATAGTCAGATTCATCAATGAATAGTGGTTTACCCGTCAATGAGAGCTCTCGAACTATAAAGTTAAGCATGTCCGCTTTTCGCTGACGCTTATCAAGTCCAAGCTCAAGAGCAAGTCGTTCTAGAAAAGTCCACAATGTGTCTGCTCTGAAGCAGCGAACCAAGATACCGTCAGCCTGAACAAACAAAAACGCCCCCGCTGTTGTTTTGCCAAGTCCTGACTGACCAGAAAAGATGCATACGGCTGGCGAACCTTCCTGTGCTGCTTGCTCCACGATTTGGTATGCGTCAAATGCGGCCATGACGTTTTTAGTTTTTGCTGTGATTGCCTTCATCGTTTATTTCCTTTGCTTTCTGATGTGAAAAGTTTGTCTAACATTTGCGCCGAACGTCGGTTGTCACGTCGGTATTGATGTAGCCACGCTTTTTCGGTTGGGCCTAAGCGGCCATCAATATTAAGTTGTGTGTAATGGCGAGCCTTGTGGTGTTCGTTTTGATAAATGGGCTCACCACTGTTTCGAATGGTTTCGATAGCATTGAGCTCGTCTCTGCGTTGAGCCAGTTCGTCTTTTCGTGCAGTTGAATAACCTTCCTGTTTTGGCTCTGCATGCGAAATAGAATTTATGATCCCAGATGAAACTTGCTTCGATGGTTTAGGGAACGATTTGAGCCCTTGAGTCTGTGACTCTCGATAAGCCAAGAACTTTTGTGCAACGTCTGATACATCGAATTCCTTGGACGCTTGCTTGATTGCGTCGCGCTCACTGCGGAGCCTGGCGCGCTGTATCCGCTTAGCCTCTTGTGCATGGTTCATCGTAATTTCGTTATCGACCAACTCCGGATTGAACGCTTCACAAATGAACTCTCGCTTTACCGGATCGAAAACATAAATTTTGCCAATATCATCGGGGTTAAAGCGGCAGTGAACACGCTCACCAATGTAAGCGCCAAGTTCCGCGTGAATGTACTCAACACCCTCAACGCTGATACCTTCTTTACCAACGGTTCTAAATCCTTTTTGGCTGGGTACCGGTGCAAGTAAAACGTCCAATAGCCGCTCGTTATCCAAGCGTTTTATGGTTTGTTGATGCTGAGTGAATTTCTCAAATGGTGTGCACTTAAGCTCACTGTGCTCGGTGTGGTCGTAGTGGTAATCAAGCCAAGAGTTAATGAACTTTTCGAAGTCAGTTGATGAAATAGATACATCAAGTGCAACCCTATCTGCGCCTTTTTCTCGTCGCTCTATTAAGCGCTGAGCAAATGTAAGGCGAGCATTTATCTTTTCACGATCACTAACGTTATGACCGATGTAGCCCGATAGCATCTCGGCAATACCGTGGCTAAACGTTCTGAAGAAACGTTCTATGAAGGGTTTTTCCCAGCCGCTGTAAGGATTGGTAATTTGGTTGTGAATGCCAAGTGCATCCCATATCGCGAAGATATGCGCAGAGCAATAGTCAGCTCCATTATCTGTTCGAGCGACTTCTGGAATACCCCAATCAAGGATCGTATTGCGGATTAAAAGTGCAATACCTTCGGCATTCGATGTAGGTTTTAAAACGACTTTTACACGTCGTGTAAACACATCAATTACACCAATAATTGAGTATCTACCATCGGTAAGCATTACGTCGGCTGGTGTGCTATCAAATTCCCAAAGTTGGTTGATGCGTTCAACACCTGCACTGCGGCTGCCAAAAGCTGCCATGTGTTTGTTCTGCCAGCCACTGGCATCCATAAGAGATAGGAAAGTGGTTTTGTTTTCATCTTTCCATTTACGTAGCCAATCGCGGCACGAAGAAGGTGAGGGCGTTGGGTATTTTCCACCAAATTCCATTTTTAAAAGCTCCGCCAAACGCTGGCCTTTAATGTGTGGGAATTGGTGGATTAGCGCGACACAGTACCGATACATTTCTGATGTACTGTCTATCTTTCCCTTGCCTTTATTCTTCCCATAATTGGCCTTTAGTCCTTCTATACCATTTTTTTCATATGCCTTTTCCCAACGCTGAAGTGTTCTATTACTCAGTTTTGGTATTACTTTATAGACTGATTCATTGAGCTCTACGGATTTAGAATTGTATGCATCCACAAAGCATTTGAACGACGATATCTTCCCACTTTCAGTAATCGAAGATCGCGCGTACTTAACAATTAGAAGCGCAGCTTTAGTCCTGTCATCAAGATTGATCAACTCACTTGTATCAGAGTGGACAGCTTTCGACCGTTCTTGAGCAAGTTTATCTCTTTCTATTTCAAAGTTTGCTGCTTGAGTAGCTCTTTCTTCGATACTACGTAAGCTAACGTAGTGAGTCTTCAATGTACTTTTTATATCCTCTGGGAGAGTGTGGTAGTTGTATTTCACAACTGAGGTGTCATTGTCGTCGCTAGAGACTGGCACCCAACTTTCTTTCGTTGCTCTCTTCCTAATCCATCGCGGCGTTACATCCAGTGCACTTGCAATTTCTCTTACAGTGAAGTTCTCCATTAGCCTTACTCTTCAACAGCTAAGTTTGTTTTCAAATTAGAAGCATCACTCAAGGAGTTTTTTGTGCTCTTTAAAGATTTATTTGCTACCATTTTGCTGTGAAGGAAACGTCTTCGTTTACCATTCTCGTGATATCTAGATGGCCAAATTTCTTTTGGGTGAACACCAAGTTGATTTGCAATGACTCTCTCAGGCTTTTCATAAGGGCGGTGCATGGCAGAAGAGCAAGCTCTCGGAGTTAGGCCATTGGCAATAGAAAGTTCTTTGAGGGTAAGTTCTTGTTTTCTAATCGCCGCGACGATATCAGCTGGGTGCCAGTCATGTTGTGACATAAATTGTACCTTGTTTGTGTCAATGTACATTTAATAAAGCACACAAAAGTGTGCAATGTAAACACGTAATGCATACAAATGTGTGCTTATGGGTTTATGTTATTGATAAAAAAAGAAAATAATTTTATGAAAACAGAAGCGTTTTGTTCGTATTTAAGAGATGTGAGGGTGTCCGCAGGTGTCACGGTTTCAGAATTGAGCAAAAAATACGGATGGCATCGAAATACGATAGGAAGATATGAAAAAGACAGGCTTTGTGATATCGAATATCTCTACGCTCTCTCTAAAGAAGGGAATATCTCTTTAGATTCTCTGCTCACAGAGCGTTTGAGAGCGGGTATGCTTAATGAAGTCGAAGAACTACGCTCCCCCAATTTTAGATTTTCCCAATTGCTTAATATTCAGTCAAAGAATACTGGTGATTTTGTCCGGATAAAAATTGACTACTCTCATTGCGAACCGATTATTCCTACTGGTTGTTTAGTTGAAGTTACTACGGAACTTCCAGAGATAAAACCAAAGCAATACCTGGTAGTAAAAGATGAGAGCAATAAAATGCATGCATGTATGGTTATGGAAAAGGATAAAAAATTGTACGTATTATTCTTAAAAGGTATGCCAGAAATGGTAGAGCTAAATTCCGATAAGGTGAAAGTAATCGGGAAAGTCAGTTCAATTTTGCTCGTTTAGTAGCTTTAAAATGGGAACTAAAAGGGGATCTCTAGATCCCACTTACAACTACTTTAAAATAGATAAATGGCCTTATTTCTAGCTTTGATTTATTAAGCTGAGCGTCTCTGCAGCCTTTGTTTAAACTGGGGTTGAACACTTTTCGTTGCAATATCAGCCAGACGCACATTTCATTTGCCAAACTTCACCTCCATTTCTAGGAACCTTCTTACTTTCGCCAAACTACTCTGTTTCAGCGCTACTTTTATTTTGCATTTATGAACTTAGCTGAGCCCTTATATTACAAGGCTTCCCGCTAATTCCCGCCAAATATTACTGGATCCCACTTAATTGCCATACTAATCTGTCATCTACAAAC